>Ga0302325_10017471_pt1 | contig 15167 bp, 11 predicted proteins | sample Palsa_T0_2_FD_201948 | JGI IMG/M metagenome (GOLD analysis project Ga0302325, IMG submission 201948) | Peat permafrost microbial communities from Stordalen Mire near Abisko, Sweden - Palsa_T0_2 | ecosystem: Environmental > Terrestrial > Soil > Palsa > Peat permafrost | place: Sweden: Abisko... | reverse complement strand
CTATGTCTGACATTCGCTGCATCGGCATCGCCACGGGAGGCGGCGACCCGCCCGGCCTCAACGCCGTGATCCGCGCCGCTACCAAGGCCGCCATCCTCAAATACAAATGGAAGGTCATCGGCGTCCCCGATGGTTTCGACGGCCTGATCTGGCCGGAAAAATCCTTCGAACTCACGCTGAAAGAAGTTTCCGGGATTCTTCCCCGCGGCGGCACGATTCTGGGCATCACCAACCGCGGCGATCCTTTCCATTACAAAACCGTCGAGCACGGCAAAGAAGTTTCCCGAGACATCTCCGCCAAAGTGATTGCCAATGCTGCCAAGCTGGGCATTGATGCCATCATCACCATCGGCGGTGACGGCTCGCAGAAGATCGGCTACGAACTCTTTCAAAAGGGATTGAAGACCGTTGGCGTCCCCAAGACCATCGACAACGATCTGTCCGCCACTCAGGTCACGTTCGGCTTTGATACCGCGCTTCACACCGTCACCGACGCCATGGACAAGATTCACACAACCGCGGCGTCGCACCATCGCGTGATGGTGGTTGAGGTCATGGGCCGTGACTGCGGCTGGATCGCGCTCGAGGCGGGCATCGCCGGCGGCGCTCACATCATCCTCATCCCGGAAATTCCGTTTACCGTCGGGCACGTCTGCCGCTACATTGCCGAGCGCGAAAAAAGCGGCAAGTTCTTCACCATCGTCGTTGTGGCCGAAGGGGTTAAGCTTCCGCAAGAGTTAAAAGAAAACCGGCGCATGAGTTCGGTTGGAACCTTGATCGGAGGCGCCATTGGCCACGGTTCGGGCAAGGAAGTGCGGGTCAGCGTGCTCGGCCATATTCAGCGTGGAGGCTCGCCCTCTCCTTTTGACCGCATTCTGGCGACACGTTTCGGGGTCGCCGCCGTCGACTTAATCGCCGCTGGCGGTTTCGGCATGATGGTGGCACTGCACGGCGATTCCATCGTCTCCGTCGATGTGGCCCACGCCATCGGCCACCTTAAGTCCGTTACCCCCAACGGAGAAGTGGTTCGCGCGGCGCGCGCCATTGGCATCGGCTTCGGCGACTGAACGCGCACCCGCAGCGCCGCTCCTGTTCGCCATTGGATCGTCCGTACTATTTCTTCCCGAGCGCCATGCTTCAATCTTTCAGCATGGCGTCAATCAACGTGTAAAGCCCGCTGCTGTCCTTCATCTCAACGTAAGGCCTCTCCGGATGGCGGCTGCTCACCACATACACCGTAGGAGTGTGATCGAGTTTGATGGCGTGGCCCACGTCGCGGTCAGCATTTACCTCCGCCGCGAACTTGCCGGTGGGATCAATCACGTATGGCAATCCGACTTTGTGCTCGCCGGCAAACTTCTCGGCATAGCCGCGCAGGTTCTGAGGATTGATCTCGAGCTGGTTCGAAAAAATGTAATCGCGAAACTCATCGCCCAGGGCTTTTGAGGTCGCATCGAAATAACGCGCCATGATCGCCGCCTGATAGGACCAGTTGTGCATGGGCAGGGGAAAATCGTGGCGCACCAGGGGAATTTTGTAGGTCTTCGCGGCTTGCTCGAGGATCGGCGCCACGCGCCGGCATTGCGGACACTGCAGGTCCTCGAATACCACCAGTGCAACCTGCGAACCCTTGGGCGGACGCAGCGCGGGGTTGATCGAGTCTTGCCCCGAAGCGCACAAAGAAACAACACACACCAAAGCGGAGAAAGACAAAATGGCGCTCCAATTCTTGAATCGATGTCGTAGTTGATCTCTCATGTTTTTTATTTCCCCGTCTGATCGTCTGATGATTCTAGGTATGCTCCCAAATCCACTGGCTTCAATGTTAACTGAAGGAACATCGCAGTGTCAGGTCAGCGCGTTGACTTGGTCGCCCCGGTGCTTCTGAGGCCACCTCCGTGCGCGAAACCACGGCTACAACGCGCTATAGTAAAAAGTGCGCGTCACCGAAATGAACAGAGTTGACGCACTCCTGGCTAAACGGCCCTGAATGAAGCAAAACCACCCAAAAGCAAAGTCGTGAAATTGTTTCGTCGATCACATCCTGTGCACGATCCCCGGCTGCCTCTGGCGCTGGCCGCGGTTTTCCTGCTGGCACTCTTCGCCTGCAATCGTGGCCGCCATCATGTGCTGGAAGTCAATTACGTCTCCGCCGTGCAGGCCACGCTCCGCGATCAGGTCGCCAACTTCTATAACCGCGTGGGCACGGTAAAGAACGGAGAGCGTGTCGAGGTACTGGAGCGGGAGAAGCGTTTTTCCCGCGTGCGAACAGCGACCGGCCTCGAAGGCTGGATTGAGCAGCGCTACCTGGTCGACCAGGCTGTCTATGATGCCCTGCAGAAGCTCACGCAACAGAACCTCAACGATCCCGTTCAGGCGCCCGGCGTGCTGCGCAACGACACCAACCTCCACCTTACGCCCGGCCGTGAGAGCGAGCACTTGTACCAGCTTTTGGCAGGAGCGAAAGTGTCGCTGCTGAAGCGCGACACAGCCCAAAAGCTGGCGGGCGCGCCCGTGGCACAATCGAAGCTCGCGGGAAAGCCGCCAACCGATCCGGTCCTTGAAGACTGGTGGCTGGTACGCGACTCCGAGAATCGCGTGGGCTGGGTGCTGGCCCGCATGGTGGATCTCGACGTTCCACTCGAGGTTGCGCAGTATGCTGAGGGCCAACGCTTCGTCGCGTTTTTTGTGCTCAACCAGGTGCAGGATTCCGGCAAGGAGGGCACGGACAAACAAGTGCCGCAGTTTCTTTGCGCCATGACTGAATCGCATGACGGGCTGCCTTACGACTACGACCAGATTCGAGTCTTTACCTGGAACGTCCGGAAGCACCGCTACGAAACCGCCTACCGCGAGCACGGCCTTAACGGCATGTTGCCCGTGACCGTGACCACCGAGAACTTCGATAAGGAGGGGACGCTGCCGGTCTTCATCCTGCGCGTGAAAGACGACGACGGTAAGCCAAACGAGCGCAAATACAAGCTCAACACGCCGATTGTCCGGCGCGTGCTGGCCCCGGGCGAGCAGAAACAGGCACCACGGCCGGCAACCAAGCGCCGTCGCCGTTAGCCTCGCGAGCTTAAATATTTATGCGAAATAACTAGCCGGGGGTTGGAGCATGGTCCGCGCAGCGAGTTTGTGAGTTCCACGTGCGCTCGTCCGCCGAGTTCAAGTCAGCAATAAAAATCCGCGATGCTCTGAACCACCCAGCGCTGCTCCTCTTCCCTGAGTTCCGGGAACATGGGCAAGGCCAGAGCTTCGTTTGCGGCGCGCTCGGCTTCCGGAAAATCGCCCTCGCGATACCCCAGGTAGACAAAACACGGCTGCAGGTGCAGAGGGATCGGGTAATAGATTTCCGTCCCGATGTTTCGCGCCGTCAAGAACTCCCGCAACTCTTCGCGTCGGTACGCGCGAACCACATATTGATGGAAAACATGATGGGCGCGCTCGGAAGTTTGCGGCAACTGAATCGGACCGCCTTCAAAAGTTGCTGACTGCTCACCGATTCCTGGTCGGGAAGCCTGTGCCAGGCCCGCTTCAACGAACAGGCCGTCATAAGCTGCCGCCCGCTGGCGCCGAGCTTGGTTCCATCCCTCGACGTATTTCAGCTTCACCCGCAGGATCGCTGCCTGAATCGCGTCCAGGCGACTATTCCATCCCAACTCTTCGTGAAGGTAGCGGCGGGGGCTGCCGTGATTACGCAGGCGTCGCATGTGCGCCGCCATCTCGGGATTGCTGGTGGTCACCAGTCCAGCCTCGCCGTAAGCGCTGAGATTCTTGGTCGGATAGAAACTGAACGCCGCCGACACGCCCAGTGCTCCTGCTCTGCGAACTTGTCCTGGCTCGCTCTCCCAGGTGGCGCCGATGGCCTGGGCGGCGTCTTCGATCACGGCCAGATGAAATTCGTCAGCCAGCTCCTGCAACGCGCCCATGTCGGCGCATTGACCGTAAAGATGCACCGGGAGTAATGTTCGCAATTTGTCGCGCTTGCCGCGGCGCAGAAAAGACTTGGCTTGACTCGGATCAAGATTAAAAGTCAGCGGGTCGATATCGGCGAATACGGGACGCGCGCCCACCCGCGCGATGGCGCTGGCCGAAGCAAAAAAGCTGAACGGCGTAGTGAGAACCGCATCTCCGGGCTGCACGCCGGCAGCCAACAGAGCCAACCACAACGCATCTGTGCCTGAGGCGCAACCCACCGCGTCACTAGCACCGCAGAACGCCGCCAGCTCGCCTTCCAGCGCCTCGACCTCCGGCCCCAGAATGTATTGCTGCGACCCGCAGACGCGGCCCACCGCTGCCAGAACCTCGGCGCCCACTTGTTCATACTGCCGCTGCAAATCGAGCATGGGCACAAAGCCGTGCGCTCTCGCGCCCAACCGGGCCGAAGCTTGCCTCGCCGAATCCTGTCTTGCCGGCTCAAGCTTGGTGGAAGACGTAGTCACGGAAGGTGAAATTGTAGCAGGATGGCTATCTCGTCGAGGCCGTTTTATTTGGTGTCGTGACGTCGTGATGGCCTTCTACGAAACGGAGTTGTGGCCGGAGGCCTGATTCGCCCCCCTCAAGTCCACGACCATCACCGTACCCGACAACAGACCACCTAGGACACGATGCTTTCCGTTTTCGTCAGCGGGTCTACGATTTATCATATCGCGCATCCACAAAATGGTTTCTAAGTTGGAATCGAGCCAGTTTATCGTTTTCATCGTGCTGATAAGTAAGGCTTTACCAACGCAATGATTTTGGAACACAATCTGCTTTCTGTTTTTTCTAAGCGTGTTTCGGACGTTAGCCCTGTGCGTCGCCCTGCAGCTTCTGACCCAGGTAAGACTGCAGAGAGGCGTCTTCGCCTCCGGTAAGGGTAAATATTCGTGTGTCCGGCAATTAGTTTAGGGGGATCAATGCAAAGGTTCTTAAGTCTCTTCGGTTTTGGTCTGATCGTCGTGTTTTCCGCCGTCGCTTCATTTGCCCAGACGGGATCGATTGCCGGCACCGTCACCGACTCCTCCGGCGCCATCGTGCAAGGCGCGGAAGTCACCGTGCGGAACACCGCAACGAATGAGGCCCACAGAGCGACAAGCAGTTCGGATGGCACCTATTCCGTCACCAACCTCACGGTTGGCCCCTACGAAATAACGGCGAAAAAAGAGAGCTTCAAACTCTACCGGTTGCCGAGCATCGAGCTGACGGTAGCGCAAACGCTCACTGTCGACCCGAAACTGATTCCCGGAGCAGCCAGCGAAGAAGTGACCGTCCGGGCGGACCAGACGCAGGAGATTGATCTGGAGACTTCGCAGATCAGCAATCTCGTGGACCAGAGGCAGATGGAGAGCCTACCGCTCATCACCCGCAACCCATACCAACTGGTGTTGCTCTCGCCCGGCACATCACAGACTGATAGCAGCAATGGGGGTATCTCGGTCAATGGTGCGCGCGACCGCAATAACAATTTCTTGCTGGACGGCGTGGATAACAACGACACCTCCGTGCCTGGCGTAATCGGTGGGGTGCTGAGCGCCAATCCGGATTCGACCGAGGAATTCCGCGTCATCACAGACAACTTCAATGCCGAATACGGACGCAACACCGGCGCGATCATCGACGTAGTCACCAAGAGCGGCACTAATTCGCTGCACGGTGACGTCTATTACTTCGGCCGCTGGAACGGATTTGGGGGCGCTCGCGACTGGTTTAATCCCGCCGGAGGAATCAACGCAGGGCCGCAGAATCCTTACATCCGCCACCAATTCGGGTTCTCTATCGGCGGCCCCATTATCAAGAACAAGACATTCTTTTTCTTTAACGAGGAGTTCGACCGCTTCCACACCACGTTAAGTGATGAGGCTACCGTGCCGACTCCGGCGTTCCTGACTGGGAAATTTAATTACACCTATGTCGACCCCTCGGGTGGTCTGCACACTACTCCCATTGATCTGACTCCGACTGGAATAAATAACGGAACGGGATTACCGGAAGACCCTACCATCGCGAAAGTGTTTGCAGATTATCCTGCTGTGCCCAACTCCTCGTCGGCCGACGGAATCGGGGGTACCGTATTTTTTCCCACCACATCGAAGCAGAGTACCTACGCTCCGGTGGTGAAGCTCGACCACCACTTCTCCGACCGCGAATCGCTGAGTTTGCGCTACGGCTATAACCACTTTTTTGATCCCAACCCGGGCTTTTCCGACATCCTCCCCGGATTCGGGGCTTATGAGGAGAAGTCCATCAGCGAGGGATTGGCCGCGCAGCTCACCTCAACTCTCAGCAATACCCTGGTCAACAACTTTACCTTCGGCTGGAATCACATCTACGCGGCTTTTTATCTAAGCAAGAACACCACAAACATTCTGGATGCTCCCGGGGGCGTGGATTCGGAGGGCAACGGCTGGGACTATGACTTGTTTCCCTTTAGCAGCTTCGCCAGCCAGCTGGGAGGATCGGACGCCCAGGCCAGAAAGACGGGAACCATCAGCTACTCCGACGGTCTCAGCTGGGTTCATGGAGACCATACGTTTAAGTTTGGGTTTGACTTCCGCGATGTCGGCGAGAGTGGCTTTGACGATTTCTCCTCCCGCCGCCAGATTGTCCTCGACCCCGAGACATTTTTTGGCGGCTTCAATCCCGGGATTGTGAATGAAGTGAATTCGCAGGGTCAGGACATCAACTGCGCTGACCTTAACGCCCAAGGTAACCCCCCTCCACACTGTATCGCAGATGACAGAGACCTGGTGGATGGCGCGAACGCATACTGGGGCTTTGTGATTCAGGATTCACAATCTCAGTTCTTCAACAAGGCCCAAGTGCGGCAGCCTTCAGACAATAAGTTTTTCAAGCAGCACGAATTTGACTGGTATGCACAGGATACCTGGAAGATTCGCCCGAACTTTACCCTGAACGTGGGACTTCGTTACCAACTCAATGGCGTCCCCTATGAAACCAGCGGAAACCTCTCCAACTTGTTGCAAGATCCGGGCACTTTTGCTGCGGGCCAGTCGCTGACCTTCTCGCTTGTGGGTCCGGGTTCGGGGCATCAGCTCTACCAGCCTGACTACAAAGATATCGAGCCGCGCGTTGGCTTCTCGTGGGATCCGTGGAAAGACGGCAAGACTGCGGTCCGGGCCGGCTTCGGCATCTTCCACGACCGCACTTTCGGCAACGCGTTCGGCAACGTGCGCGCCGATCCTCCTTTCCAGGCCACGTTTTCCAACTTTACCTTCGACACCCTGAATGGCGCTTTCGGCTCGACTGAGTTTCCCGGTCAGATCCCTACCCAACCGGTCTCAGCGTCCATTCCGGACGGGAGCGCAACCCCGGGCATTGTGATTTTCGACACTCATTTCCCCAACGCCGCCAGCAACAACTGGAACTTCGATATTCAGCGGCAACTGCCGGGTAACAACGCTTTAGACGTTGCCTACGTAGGAGCTATGGGAGTTCACGTTTACGGGCAGCGTGACGGGAATCCTCCCGATCCGAATCTGGTGGCGAACCTGGTGGCATTCTGCAGCAATCCCAACAACTCATTTACGAACCAATATACAATCGAGAATTTTGGCGGCCCCAACAGCTGCGTACCCAGCACAGTGAGCAGCACCGACTTGTATGAAGGCTTGCAGTTCGGAGATTTGCCCTACAACGCTGTCAACAACAACGCATTGCTCCAACCCGACTATCAGATCAACGAATTCAACTCCATCTATCACGGGTTGCAGAGCAAGTTCACGCATCGTATGAACCACGGCCTCCAGTTCCAGGCGGCCTACACCTGGTCACACGCTCTCGACAACTCCGTGGATCCTCTGACCCCAGCGGTCGGGGCACGAACGTTTCCCCGAAATTCTCGTGATCTGGCACAAAGCTACGGCAATTCCGATAACGACACCCGCCAGGTCCTGGTTCTGAACTACGTTTGGGAGCTACCCTTCGGTCGTGGTAAGAGTCATCTGAGCCATGGCGTGATGGGCAGGCTTATGGAAGGCTGGGAAGCGGACGGGATCTTTACCGCGCAGACTGGGCATCCCTTTGTGGTGCGTGGGACGCGGGACTCGCAAAGGACGGGCATCTCCGCTTGGGGGTACCAGGTGGGCGACCCCTTCGGCTCGGGAGCGGGATGCGGATTGTCACCTGCGCCGGGTTCGGGCTATCAATACATTACCAACCAGTGCGCGTTCGTCAATCCGCCGTTCGGATCGGCCGCCAACATCGAGCGTAACCAGTTCTACGGCCCTGGATTCTGGGACTGGGACGTAACCTTGGCCAAGAGGATGACCATAACCGAGCGGGTTAAGGCTGAACTGCGCTTCGAGGGCTACAACATCCTCAATCATCCTCACTTTCAAAATCCCGGAACAGACGCGGCGGCGCAGGGGAATTTGATTGGACAAGGCCAATTTGGCGTCATCACCGCCACCTACGAGCAGCCGGATGGAACAACTTCAGCGCGCCAGATCCAGGCGGTTCTGAAGGTTATCTTCTAGGCGGGTAGCGGAAGTAGGATTTTCGAGGAGCATCCAAACGGATGCTCCTCATTTTTCGCAGCCCATGTTGCCTCCAGCAGCTACTTCCCGAAGATCGGGTAGTGGCTGGCGGCTCCCATAAAGAACAGCATCACAATTGAAAGAAACGCATTCGCTCTTGAGGCCAGCAGAGCCTGGCGAGCCATCGCTTTGGCTTTATCCGGCATGGGAGTGCCGTTGGTAGCGTTGTCGCGCGTCCACTGAATTAAGCGCTTCTGGATGCGCCAGACTACTCCCCACACGTTGAGCAACATGACCCATCCGATGCCGCCGCCGATTCCGATGGCGAGCAGACGGTTGCTCTCCCAGCCGTGGCTGTTCAAGCTCAGGAACATCCACCCTGCCGCCGCAACCACAACCGCGTAGACCACGCCGATGAATGCGCCTTGGTCGAAGATTCCTTTGCCCGGAATCAGACAGGCATAAAGCAGGCCCCACACAATCGTCCAGATCAGAAAAAAGCTTCCCATGACGGGTCCGGACGACGCCCCGGCAAAACCCTGAATCTGGCCATTGTGCGCGTCCGCGGCAACAATGTTTCCCCAGTAAATGATTCCGGCCAGCACCGTCAGCGCCGCCGACATTCGGAACCACAACATCGCCCGCGTCATCAGCGCAGGCATCACTTTTCCTTTGGTCGTGGCATCCAGCTCCTTCATCAGCGGAACGTTGACCAGGTTAAGAAAGTAAAGCAGGCCGATCCAGGTGATGCCGGCGAGAAAGTGGATCCAGCGCAACAGCATGAGGAAGTTTGTGTTGAAGTCTTGAGGAAAGTGAATTTTGGGCTCCATAAGAATTGCCAGAGCAGCGGCGCTCACCATGATGCCTCCGTAAGATTTTCACGCGCGTGGGCGATTCTCAGGCGGAATCGCCCACGCGGGGATTGTACACAACGAAAAGCACACAGAGATCGGCCAATCGATGGTCCGGCAATCGATGATCGGCCAGTCGATCTCGGGACGAGATGTCTAGCCATCCAGCTTCGTTCCGTATCCGCGCGGAGGTATTTCATCCGAATGCCCTTAATATGACGGCCGGCATCGGGACGAGTTCGGTTTTCCGCAAGTTCCGAGTTGAAAAGTGCCGGGGGACACCGTATCGTACTCGCAGCTACCTGCCGGGCGGCGCGGCCTGCGAGAACCAGGCGGCGAGGAGGCAGGGTTGTCCCCCCATATCCCTTGGGCGGAAGGCCGCGAGGGAACATGCTGTTGGTCTGAGCTTCGTCTGCGGCCAAAAGCCAAAGGCGCAGGTTGGAAGGTTGCACTTCAAAGAACTTAAGGAGATCGGCTATGGAAAGCAACAAGCCGGCGCAGAACATCCAGGACTCCTTCCTGAATACGGCCCGCAAAGAGAGACTGAGCATCACGATCTATCTGCTCAGCGGAGTGAAGCTGACGGGCCGCATTCGTTCCTTCGATAAATATTCCGTGGTGCTCGAGGCCAACGGACAGGAACAATTAATCTTCAAGCACGCCATCTCCACCATCGTCATGGGCCGCACCATGTCGCAGGCGCATGGCGCGCATCTGACCGATGCGAAGGCGGCAACTGCTTCCGTTGCTGCAACGCCGGTTGCGGCGGCTTCGGCGGCCAGCGCTTCGGGTACTGAAGGGTAAGGCGTTTCCGGCTTGCGCAGTTCTCATCCCAAAAAGACCCGCGATCGTGTGCCCGTGACCGCGCGTGCCCCTCTCGGCCCCGAGACGGCGCGCCCGGGGGATGATCGGGAGCGCGCGTTTCTCGTGGGGATCGAAGTTCGCTCTCGCGGACGCAGCGGCGCCAGAGTAACAGCCCAGGCGCATGCAGCTCGCGAGGCAGCGCTGTTGCAGCCTCCCCCAGCCGGAAAAATCGGCTCGCCCGCCGTCGGACATCCCCTCGGAACATCGAACAGCCATAAGCCTGTCATCCCCGAGTTTGACGCCGAGGAGTCGTTAGCGGAACTGCGCACACTCGCAGGCAGCGCGGGCGCGAACGTTGTCGGCGAGATTCTGCAGCGCCGCGATCGCCCTGATCCCGCAACTTTAATCGGCGCAGGCAAGCTCGAGGAAATCGCCGGCGCGGCCGCATCGGCAAACGCTGACCTGCTTCTCTTCGACCACGATTTAACCGCCTCGCAGCAGCGCAACGTAGAGAAAATCGTCAAGCGGCGCGTGATCGACCGCACCCAGCTGATCCTCGACATTTTTGCCCGGCATGCGCGCACCCGGGAAGGCCAGTTGCAGGTCGAGCTGGCGCAGTTGCAGTACATGCTGCCGCGGCTGGCAGGGCGCGGCGTGGAAATGTCGCAACTCGGCGGCGGCATCGGGACGCGGGGTCCGGGCGAAACCCAGCTGGAAACTGACCGGCGCAAGATTTACCGGCGCGTCCGGCACGTCGAGCAGCAACTGGAAAACGTGCGCCGCATCCGGGCGCAGCAGCGGCAGCGCCGGGAGTTCGCGCCCGTCGCCACCGTGGCGCTGGTGGGCTATACCAACGCAGGGAAATCGACGCTCTTCAACGCGCTCACGCGGGCCTCCGTGCTGGCTTCGCCCCGCATGTTCGCCACGCTCGATCCGACGATTCGCGCGGTCGTGTTGCCCTCGAAGCGCAAGATACTGATGTCTGACACGGTAGGATTCATTCGAAACCTGCCGCACACGCTGGTCTCTGCGTTTCGCGCCACGCTCGAAGAAGTCCAGCGAGCGTCGCTGATTTTGCACGTCTCCGATGCCAGCAGCCGCCTTTCCGCGGAACAGGACGCGCAGGTGGAGATTGTTCTGAAGGAGCTCGAAGCCGAAAAAAAACCGCGCCTGCGGGTGATGAATAAGGTCGACCTACTGGATGACGAAGTGGCAGAGAGTTTGATGAATGAGGCGCAGCGAGACGAGGCATCTCAAGGAAATGGAGCTGAGGGAATCAAAACCGTGTATGTGTCTGCAGCAGAAGGGACGGGGCTGAATCAATTGCTGGCGCGCGTCGACGCCATGATCGAAGAAGACCGAGTCAGCCGCGTGCATCTGCGCGTTCCGCAGAAAGAGGGAAAGATACTGGCCATGCTCGAAGCCAAGACAAGGATTTATGCGCGCGCTTACAAGGACGGGATGGTGGAACTGGAGGTGGAGGCACCCGAGTCGGTAATGAGAAGGGTGAGAGATTTCGTTGTCCCAGATTTCCAGCCCGCCGAAATTCCGGCTGAGCTCATGTCGGAGACGATCAAGCGCAACCGGAAGGAGCATTAGCCGCCCCCACCGCAGCCTCGGCCACTGTTATTGGAACGTGGTCGCTCGCTGGCCTCCACGCCTTGTGGTTCCGACGCTGTAACTCTTGATGCCCCATTTCGGGGGGAGAAAGAAGTTCCGCAGGATAAAACATTAAATGGGCCGGCAACCAAGAAGCGGTGACATTCCTTGGCTATCGGCCCATTCGATCCTGAATTGGATCGGAGGTGATAGTTCAATGCTAATCCTCTTTATCCGGAAGTCAAGGGGTATGTGCAGATTCTTGCGGGCCCGATGGTTCCGGAACGGCACCATCGCACTTTGCGAAGCAAACTGAATCGCACCACCCTGCATCCGCATCTTTCTTCTTTTGAATAGCCTGCGGTCGGCCCGCCGTGCGCACCCGGCCGAGCCTCTCGCTTTCGAGCAGGTACATGCCCCAACCACTGCGAACTTTGGCGATGGCCCAGTGGGACGTCTTCTCCTCGCGCCCGCTTGAGGGCAATTCCCTTGCCGTATTTCTCGATGGCCGCGGGTTGAGCGACGCCCAGATGCAGGCGCTGGCCAAGGAAATGAACCTCTCCGAAACCACGTTCATCCTGCCCCGTGATGCCGCCACCGAGCGCGAGCGCGGCATTCGGGTTCGAATCTTCACCGTGCAGGAGGAACTGGCCTTCGCCGGTCATCCGGCACTCGGCACCGCATTTGCCTTGCGCGGCCACAACGGCGCCGACAAAGTCTTGCTGGAGTTGAACGTCGGTAAAGTGCCGGTGCATTTCGAAGACCGGGCCGGAGAGCCCACTTTCGGCGAGATGAGGCAGCTCGACCCGACCTTTGGAATGCAGCACGATCGGGAAGCAGTTTCTCATGCCACGGGATTGAGCGCGCAGGACTTCGACGATTCCCTGCCGATTGAAACCGTCTCCACGGGATTGGCCTACACGGTGACGCCACTGAAATCGCTCGCCGTCATCAGGAATCTGCAGATCAATATGGAGCGCGCGGCCGAATATCTCGCCAAGACCGCCGGCAAGTTTTTTTATTTCGTGACGCGAGAGACAGTTGATAAGCAAGCTCGCCTGCACGCCCGCATGCTGTTCTACAACGGCGAGGATCCGGCGACAGGCTCAGCCGCAGGCTGCACCGCTGCCTGGATGCTTGCGCACGGCGTAGCCAAACCGGACGAGCGCGTGCTCATTGAACAAGGCGTGGAGATGAAACGGCCCAGCCGGATTTTTGTGCGTGCTTGGCGCAGCGATAACCGGATAGTTAACGTGCGCGTTGGCGGGCACGCAGTTCAGATCATGCGCGGCGAAGTTTTTCTTGAAGCCGCCGCGTGAAAGTCGCGCAGAATCGTAGCTTTCGCACGCTGCGCAAAAGTCAATAGCCGAACTCTGCCATTTGCATCGATGCCACTTTACAGTGCGCGCGCTTACCGTTACGATGCATTCGCTCTTCTATTCTTCGCGAACAGAGAAAACTTCCGCTCAGGCTCGCCTCCCGCTCACCGCGGAGAGCCTGGCGGATACGGACGGTGAATGAAGCCCAAGCGCACGATCCTTTGTGTTGACGACAACGATCAGTCCCTTTCCTACCGCAAGATCATGCTCGAGACCCGGGGATACCGGGTCGCCGGTTACTCCCGCGGCGAGGATGCGTTGGCACGTTTCAAGCAGGGCGGCATCGATCTCGTCGTCACCGACATGGCGATGCCCGGACTGGATGGTCCACAGTTGATCGCCGCCATCAAGCACATCGCCCCGCACGTTCCCGCGATCCTGATCGCAAGCAAGGTTCGCGTCTACGATCAGGACTCGCAGGCGGATGTCTTCCTGACTCGCGGAATGTATGCGCCCGCGGATCTGCTGGAAAGAATCCGGCTGCTTCTGGTGCGCAAGCGCGGACCGAAGCGAACCCAGCGCCCCGTGCCACTTCCACGCCAGGTCGGAGCCGCCTGAGCGGCCATCATGCCCGAAGTCATCGCTTAAGATCTTCATCCCGTAAGATCTTCCTCCTGTAAGATCATGGATGGCATGGGCGCATTCATTGAAGCCATCGACTTACGCAAAACCTATCGCATAGGAAAGATCGCTGTCCCCGCACTCCGCGGTGTCTCCTTCGGCGTGCAAAAGGGAGAATTTGTTACCGTGGTCGGGCCCTCCGGAAGCGGCAAATCTACTTTGTTCTACCTGCTGGGCGGATTGACGCGCGCTGATTCCGGCAAAGTCATTCTGGATGGGGACGACTTCTCAACCTTCTCCGATGCTGAGCGCACCCGCATGCGCAAGCGCAAAATCGGCTTCGTCTTTCAGAAGTTCAACCTGCTGCCTACCCTGGACGCCCGTTCCAACATCGCCATCGCCCAGGAGATTTCGGGAAACGGAGACCGCGATCCCGAATTCTTTCTCCGCATCTGCGATTTGCTGGGACTGACCAAACGCCTGAATCATCGCCCCTCAGAACTTTCCGGCGGCGAACAGCAACGCGTCGCCCTGGCGCGAGCCTTGGTGAACAAGCCCGTGGTAGTTCTGGCCGACGAACCGACGGGCAATCTTGACACGGAAAATTCCAATATCGTGCTGAAAATGTTGCGCCAGTCGAACCAGGAGTTAGGGCAAACGATCCTGATGATTACCCACAACCCCGAGGCCGCCAAGTTCGGCGACCGCATCATTCACATGCGCGACGGCAGCGTGGTGCAGCCAGAAGAAGATCCGCAATGGACAGGCTGAATAGGCGGCTGAGGGAATAGTTTTGTCAAAACCGGCCCCCTACTAGGCATAAGGTAACATTGCCGATGCGAAAGGCCTCGTTTATAATCGGGTTTCGTTGATCAAGTCTGTGCAGCAACGCTCGGTACAGCAACGTTCAGTGCGGGAGTAGCTCAGTGGTAGAGCGCGACCTTGCCAAGGTCGATGTCGCGGGTTCGACCCCCGTCTCCCGCTCCAGTTTTTTCCGACCCTCCCCGCAGATGGACTTTTTTGATACGGAAAGCTAACGTATGAACAGGGGCGCGGTACCCAAGTGGTAAGGGAGAGGTCTGCAAAACCTTTATGCGTCGGTTCGATTCCGACCCGCGCCTCCAACTTTTCACGTTAGTCTTTTCCGCCTGCTCCTCTGCCCTGTGAAATTAAGTTCTCGGGCGCAGTCGCCTGAAACCATCCTCTTCGGCAGGCAAAGAGCTGATCAAATCAGGGTTTTGCGGCAGGACTCGGATGGAATGGCCATGCCGCCCCGTCCTGGCGGAAGGCTTGATCACCGTCCCAAACGGATCGATTCCTGAACCATCTCTTCCGATGGCTTGCATCGGTATCACCCCCGAATTTCTGATTTCGCCTTCGGCGTTGAACTGGCCCCAGCACCACTTGGGCGGTGACGTCCTCCGCCGCCGGCGCGTTCAGCGCATTAATTTCCTCTTGCGCCAGTGGCGCGCGGTTCTCCACCGCGGCTCAGC
>Ga0302325_10017470_pt1 | contig 15168 bp, 10 predicted proteins | sample Palsa_T0_2_FD_201948 | JGI IMG/M metagenome (GOLD analysis project Ga0302325, IMG submission 201948) | Peat permafrost microbial communities from Stordalen Mire near Abisko, Sweden - Palsa_T0_2 | ecosystem: Environmental > Terrestrial > Soil > Palsa > Peat permafrost | place: Sweden: Abisko... | reverse complement strand
ATTTAAAAGTTATTAAATAACTATAAGACCTTTTAATAAGATTTTAATAAAACTTATAAAACATATATAAAATAATATAATTAAGCTTTTTTAAGAAAGGAAAAACTAATTTTTCGCTTTAAATCTTTTTCTTTCTTTAGTTCCTTTGCTTTTAGTTCCTTTTTTATTTTATTCTCCTTGTTTATAAAGACTATCTAGCTTTTAAGATATATATTTTTCTTAAAAGTACTTTTATTAAGTCTATTTTGTAGTTTTATATTAACAAGAGCCCCTTAAGAAAAAAACTCTTGCTAGTATTAAAAGAAACTAGTATTCTTATATATTTTCAAGTAATTAATAATAAAACAAAAAACTTAGTCTTGTTAGCTTTTTAATAATTTATAACAAAGATATTTAAAACAGATTATATTAAAATAATACTCTTTATTCTTAAAATAATAAATGAGGAGGAAAGCTATATATAAAGCTAACGCATTTACCTCTTATACTTTAATACTAACGCGCACACAAGCGTAATATGTGCTTACACTTTGTAACTATTAAAACTGTTATATAATTTAGGGGTTTTAAGGAGGTTTAGCCTCGCTTACTAAGTAACCTAGGCTTAATCAAGTAAAGCATATATTAAATTTAGCTAGCCTTAACCTTATTTAAGCCTTATATCGCTTCTTGGCCTATGTGCTTGCACGTGACTTATTAATTAATTAATATTTAATTTATTTGATTAATAATTAATTATAATTAAATTAACAAAGAAATCACTTGATTAAATTAGATTAATAGCCGTTAATTTAATTTAATTTAATTATTTGACACATTGACTAGATGTCTTTAAAGAATATTATAGTTATATAAAGGCTAATAACATATATTATATTGCATATGTCTTAGATTTTAGAGTTAAGACAAAGTAGTTAAAGAAAAATATCCTTAGCGCTAATAAGATTATCAATAAGGTCAAAACCTTCCTCAAAAATGCATACCCTTTTAAGCTAAAACTTTTAGATATATTATATGCTAAAAGCTAAAAGAAGAAGAAAAGTATAACTTTCTTATTCTTAAAAGAGTATGCTAAAACAGTTACTACAAATAATAATATTAAGCAGTTCTTTACTACTCTAGAAGTTAAAGATATACTAGATAAAAAGGAGAATTAAGTTTAATAGATCTTGAACTATTTTGTAGCAAACAAGCAAGAATATCCTCGTATATATACTATTGCATGTGATTTTCTTGCAATATTAGCTGCAAAGGTAGATATAAAGAGTTTATTTAATATTAGAAGAGATCTTTTTAGCTTAAGATATATTGCAATAAGTAAAGAGACTATAAGGGCAATTATAATTGTAAAGGACTACTTGAGACGTCAAAAAGTCAGGATAATATAATAAATGTATAATAAATAATTAAAAGTTTAAATAGCTTCAAGAATAAAGTCACGTGAAGCATAAAATGAATATCTAAATAGCCTCAAGAATCGAGAAATTACAATTATTTGACATAGTTATATGTAAAAGTCTATATAGCTTTAAATTCGATCAAACTATTCGAAATTCAATCAAATTGACCTTATTTAATTCGATCGAACTTCGAATTAAATAAGGCTAATTTGATTCCATTCGATTCGAGCGAATTTTGTCGAATCAAATTAATTCGACAATTTGAACAGAGCCCTAGTCGGAACAACTATAGTTCAGCACTGTTCGTCATCGGCGCTATAATAATAGTATTTCTTCTACTGTGAAGGGGTACAACCCAGGTAGAGAGGGAGTGCAAATGGTGGTGGAATTGTTTGATGGCATTCAACTACTGGACTAGGTGTACAAGTGGCAGGAACTGCGATATTTATCCTCCTTCGCGTAGATCACGTGCAGTGCCACGTGACCCCGCCACACTACTTGAACACCGAAAAGGCAAGAACTGTACCGTACCAGGTATTGTGTCGGTGCTAGCCCGATGAGCAGTCCAACTATGGGCCAAATGATGAGTCCCCACCCATCCGCCATCTATTCCAACAAAGATCAATCTCAGCCAGTGATAATAGCGAACCCGCCTAACCAGGCTAACCGTTCGTTTCAAACGCACCCATCAAATCAAAATCAATTTTAAGTATATCAGCATCTAGCCTGGTACGTATAGATGCCGAATTAGGATGATACGAGCAACAAAGTATATCTACCTCCTCACTCTCCCCCACCGGCTCCACTTTCCCCCACGCCAAGAGAGATGGATGGAACGAGCCTCAGAATTTATGAAAAACCTCCTCAGAAGCCTGTGGCCTGCAGTGTTGGAAGTACTCCGGTCTAAGCTAGAGTATGCCAAGGAAGGCTAAGAAAGAGATATGGCTAGGGCGATGAAGGTAAATAAGGCTATGCCGAGTTATATATAATTTTCTTCATAATCGAAGCCAATATGACACATTTTTTTAAGGCACAACACAAGCAGCGCCTATGTATATAGCACTTTACGGGCAGACAGGCTAACAGGGAAAACTACCTCAGGAGATAAATTTTAGCTGATAGAGGGTTGTGAGTGTATATGAAACAGATTTGGGGCCCCCAGTAAAGTTGACGATTTCATGAACAGACTTGAGCAGACTTGGCCATGGGCATGGGTATATCCATTGAGTACCATTTTTTTATCGCCCTGGGTACCATCCAGGGCGACTTTTGCTGGGTATAATACCCTCCATTAAAAATCGGGATGGAAAAGGAGGATAATAATGTCATTTTTGCCTTACTCTTAGGGCTTTAAGAAGCCTTTTTGAGGCATTTTAAGGGCTGTTTTTTTTAGAAGTTCTTGACTTTCGGCAAAGACGAGCCTAGCAGCCACCCCCCGCCAAAGTTTCTTGCCTTTTAATTGGCCAAACAAGGGTTTTAAGATCACATGACTCTCCATCCGGGTAAACCACCCATCTAGACAGAAACCTGGGTATCCATCCATCCATAATTAGGTTCGGATTATTACCCTCCATTAAAAGCTCTGGATACGCCCTTGTTTACCCATGGCTAAGTCTGGACTTGAGCAGACCCGAGGGGACCCGGGCAAAGGCAGCGCGTGGTTACATGAGACAAAAGGTCGGAAAATGTGGATATTTAGGTGGAGAAGCGATTGGCATCGCTTAAAAAGGGTTTTATATTGTACATGGCTAATATGATTTTCAATTTCCTTGACTGAATTGCCTAAGCTGAACTAGCTACATAGCAAAGCACTTGTTAGTCTTAAACGCCCCGGGCATACCATACGTTGGACATCCGTCTTTTAAGATTGGCTCTAGAGCCTTCAGTTGTCCTCGTTCCCCTGATTTTGACGAATCTTCGTTGTAATAAAGAGGAAGATCTGGTTCGCTAGTAGAGTCGTTGTCGTAGAGTATAGCAACGCAGATAGCATCTTGACATGCACCTGAACAGACTATGCGGTATAGCAGCGGCTTCGATTGCGCTGCTGCAAATGAGATCGTCGAGGAGACCTCTTCCTGATCCTTGTTTGCCAATTTGGTGCTCGAGCAGTTATACGGAATCTCTGGATTGTCGGTATTATCCACCATGCACGATCCTGATGTTGAGGGGTCCAATATCTCTAATGGCCTGTTTGAAAACTGTAGCCGTATGTCTCGCAATTGTCGTCGCCAATTTAGATCAACCATTAATTTGCTGCCCAACTTCGTTCCATTGTGACCACACCTTTGACAGCGAGGAAATCTAAATACAACGGGCGTTGTATGTGGATCTGGAGAGATTTCCATGTCGAATAAATACGACAAAGAATCTTGGGTCCATCCAGCTCGTCTGAGCGGCCCTTCTTGAAGCTCACCACGAACAAACTCCTGAGTATCATGACCCAGCTCGCGCAACATTTGGCGCCAAAGACAGAAGGTGTTCATGTCGTACATGGCCAACATCGTTGGGGTCTCAACTTCAGTTTGTAAAGAGCTTTTCTTGGCGCACAAATGTAGGTTCTTTGTCTGTTCTATAATCAACTTCATTGAACGTAGATCTCGTTCTAAGAGCCTTCGATGAATTGCTTCGTGGACAGTGGAATAGTCGGAGGAACCGATGAGAGGGGCTTTAGTGGTGCACAATAGCCAACGCAGCACCTCTTGCTCATAGTAGAAATCTACCGCTCCAAAGATAACACTAGCGCGATTTGGGTCATGGGAGTGCAACGTCGGAACTAGTGTCGATACCAGCTTAAGTATAGCGTCACAGCGCTGTGTCCACGGCATCTTGATACCCTTCTGCGGCCGGTAGTAAAGCATTGAACGACCAATGATTTGCAGGGTTGACTCGTCATGGTAGTCCTCACGTCGGTACCGTTGAAAGAGGTTGATCATTGCTAGCTTAGGATCAATATCTTCCGTTTGACTATAAGTGATTGCACATATCGGCTCTCTATTGACGAAGAAGCATGGTTAGAAAAGTACCACGACTGATAATTCTCGAAGAAATGCTTACTGGTTATACCACCAGCTGCGCGCATGCGGGTCCGCACCTTTACTTAAAAGCAGCTTCGCAACATCCAGTTGAAGTGCACGTGAAGCAACCTGCAAACACGTTAGATTATGTCAAAAACCGTTGAAATAGTTGAATTAGATCCCAGGGTATGGGATCATAGGAATTGATTGGAGATCAAAACCGGATAGCCTTACCCATAATGGTGTCAGACCTGCTGGATCACGGTCCCATGGTGAAGCTTCACCACGCTCGAAAAGAGATCTCACGGCCTCCAGATTCCCATTGCGGCAGAATTCAAATATCAGAGCATTCTCCGGAACAGCTCGAAAAGGTTGGATTGAGAACTGCCATCCAGAAGTTGCTCTGCCTGAGAGCAGAACACCGCGTGACATCCCTAGAATTTTCCCACCCGCGTTTGGGTAAACAACACAAGTCACATCAGTTTCTAAAGTCTCGTAAACCTCTGAGGAACAAAAAGTCTTCCTTTGATAGGTTCGAGATTGAGCTTCAACTTTCACGAAAGGGATTGTTATACTAAGCGTCCGCGAGCTCCGGGTTTCCAAAGTCTGAAAATCGAAAGATCGAAAGGGCTTTATGACACTGCAATCGGAATAATCAGTGATGACCTCGCGGCTGGCTGTCGTGGAAATCTCCTTAACGGCAGTTGCTCCGTTGACCGAGTTTGTTTGGAAACCTGGCGTGCAGGCTTCGTCACAGGTGTCGTTGAGACTGTGAATATGCATTTTGGAGGTTTCGAATCCAAATCTTTGAGTCAACGATTGCTGAACTACGGATGTGAGGGCCTCGATGCCCGACACTACTTTACTTTGATTGCTAATGGTAGAAAATAATAGTTCCCTACAAAACGTTAACTGGACTGTGATACAAATCATAGAAAAGAGTATTTACAAGAGGGAATTGTTTTGAACTAATTGTAACGTGGATTTCGCCTCCTCTATGGATTTCTGGAGTGATTGTATTTCTTCCCCTTTCAAAGTGATTTTAAATGCACCCCATTTACGAGAAGCCACCTTGTTCGATTTCAACTTCAATATCGCTGGTTGAATTGTCGTCTGAAGTGTAGAAACCTTCTGCTGACAGTTCTTTATTACGACTTCGTTGACGCCGTTAAATGTGATGCGACCGTCAATCCGACGAAACTCGGAGATAACAGACTCCAGGACCTCAAGGTCATGAAAAAGGGCTGAGATGCGAGGCGGGGCATCTTCAACGGCCTTTCCGAATTCCACTAGTTGCTTGATGCTTTCTGCCAGCTGAACAGCAACAGAGACGACAGCTATCACGCCTGACGCGCCAGAAAGGCCATCCATGACGAATGATTGGGGGAAGAGGTATACGGACAAGATCCGCTTTAAACAGAGTTTAGTAGTGGAGAAGGAAAACTGGGAATGCCTTAGATTAGGTGTCCGCCACTGCGACAAGGCAGGGTTTATAACATAGCCACCATGGCTCCGTGGGCGCCTAGGAGGTCGCATGCGGGTTGCTTTTTAGGTGGATTTCTATTCGCCTTGCTTGAAGCCCCTGTCTCAATACCACCCAATGACGAGAAACCCACATTCAAGAGTCGTTTCACGAGGCTGTGAACGTCTGGTCCTTAGTTTGAAGTAGCCATGTACGCCAATGCATCCAGATAGCCAGACTGGCTGTGCAATCCCTACTTCTTGTCTTGCATTCAGTCCTTAGATCAACCCGAGCTGAGCGAATGTCGGCCAATGTTGCAACAAACACTATACTTTCAACTTTCTGGGCCGACCCAGGCCTTTCAACCTGAGGTAAACATCACAACCCCAACCATACAAGCTCTGCACGGCGATGCCACCACCAAAATATTCTGCATAGGCCCTGCCAAGTGGCAGACCATATCCTAGGCCAGCAATCGAACTCCCTTCTCCACCGGCGCCAGAAATTGCATTCAGAGCATCCATGTTTCCACCGCCTGTAGTCTGCCCGGGAACCTCATCCTCATCATTGAATGTGGTAAATGAATATGACCATATATTTGGCAAAATCTCCGGGCTGATTCCCCCGCCTCGATCCCGTATGCGAATTGTTACTCCCGGAGCCGATTCTTCGAAGGGCTTTATTGCAGAATTGTCATTTAATTCATTGCCTCCCACCTCGGATTGTTTGTCCAACACGGATGTAGACTCCGGTTCGGCAGCGATCGTAATGACAACTGGTTCATGAGATCTACCAGATTCAACAGTTGCCCGGAAGGCATTTTTCAATAGTTCCGTAATGATATACTCGAGATGTACAGGAACAAACGCGAAGGTTGTGGCAGGCTCTCCGTCGATGATCCATGTCGGCCGTACACCATACTTCAGCTCGCAGATCTCTGAGACGAAGTTCCCACAGGAATTGATGATAGAAGCAGGTTGCAATGCAGTATCAATGACTCCGATGTAAGAAGACGAGTCATAGATGGGTTGTGGATTCGATTTTGGATCTTGATGTGGCTGTGAAGAGATATGTAAGGCAATATGTTGTTCCGCTATCAACCTGGTGCCAATTCTAGCGCGCAGATGCTCGTCCAAGAACCGCGTGACTTCAACAGGATTGATATACTTCCTGCACTCTAAGAACCCGCGGGCTAGGGTTGGTATTGTGTGCGAGTGCGTCTCGACTAAGTCTGCGAGGACCGCCGTAAATCGTATCTCGTCCTCCAGTGTTGAGATCGTCTTTGCATTGTAAGGCAGCAGCGTGGACAAAGAGTGGAGGTAGTTGTTGTAGATCTTCGAGATGTTCGGATTCGAGACAACAATGAAAGGGAGGTTTCGGAGGGCTTGGATTCGATGTGCGAGTCGAATTGGGAGGAGAGAGAGGGTGAAGTTTGCCGACGAAAACAACGCGTCGGTCGAGAGTGGAGGTCTTCCGTGCCTTGAGAAATGAGTGTTAGCAAGCTATCTGGCCTGAATCAGATTGGAATTAATACTTGACTAGATCTGCCAGACTCAGGGCATGTAGCGGCTGGCTTGCGAGGTTTGCAACCTCGTCGTCAGCGATCGTCGTCGAGCTCGGAGGATGTGACCATTTGTGAGCTGCCGGTGAAGGGTGCCGTGCGAAGCTCACATGGCGTGAAAATGGTCGAGAAGGACATTGCGGTAACAATCTCCAATTGCAGGACCACAATGGCCGCGAGATGAATTTCATGGTGGCATTGGAGGTTGTGGCGAAGGTGTACCGGGAGCTGGTTGATGAAGTCTCAAGGAATTCGGCTAGGAAAGGCTCGGTCAAGTTGCACTGTGGAGCTACGAGATATACAGTACTTATACTTATACTATACAACATCACAATTGTACTTCCTACGGAACAAGATCCTATAGTCCTCTATCTACTTTACATGTAACGGCATTTGTCCAATAAGCACACACGAGCCCACTCCTCAAATGGTCACTTCTCACTGGGTATTGAGTTGTCCATTCCTCTCAACAGCAACCACGTTGTTGGCCTTCTCCAAAGTGCTTATTGCATCAGCGGGAAACTCGACGCTGAATTCTGTCAGCTAACAAATCCTACAAGTAAGGATGCATCGGATTCTTGTGCCCTTACATGAAGCCTGGAGCGATCCCTTCGCGGCTGTAAACGAAGGTGACCTTCCCACCCTGGTCTTTGGCGTGCTCTTGGGCTCTTAACAGGAATCAGCACATGGAAAAAAAGATCAAGGAAACAAGACTAGTTTACTCTTGGTAGGCCTTCTCATCCAGGTCTTGCTTGAGGGAAACCTAGGCACAAGTTTAGAACTCCATGGGACGAGAGGGACTCAGGCATCTCTAAATTCGGTTCTAGAGGTAATGAAGAAAGAATGATTTGCTTGGTAGTGATAATACTTGAATCAATACTTCTCATGAGGATTTTTCAGAAGGGGTCCTGCGTCTTTTATATCTTTCTCTGAACTCGAACAGCCGCGTGCTTGGTGACACGGGAAGAAAGACTTGGTTGGAATTTGTTGCGACTTTGTGACAGCCTACTGTAGACCTACGTCATCCTTGCAGCACGGAGACGCGCGCTAAGCTGACAACATCTTCATATTTCAAGGACTACCGCTGCCCAAGGGGGTGGAGCGATGGAAAACCGAGATCCAATCCTTTCTGTTCCACTTGGTGCAGATTTCATGTAGCGCTGTAGCCTAGATTCTGCGAGTGACCTGCCCTGCGCCGAAGATCCCAAGATCCTCACGTGCAGGCCATCGATCGCATTTTGATAAGCTGATAAGGAATTACGCTAGTTCAAAAATGACTTAGCTCGTCTCCACATGAAAAAGATCCGGCCCAAAAATATTTGGAGATGAAATATTCCATGCTCTGCTCCTGATGAGGATGTGAGGTGCATTATACAGTCGACACAAGATGGAGGACCAATCAAATAGGCAACATCGGCCCTCGAAAGAGAAGAAGAAGAAGAAGAAGAAGCATACGGGAGGTCAGTCGTTGGGATTTTTACGCACATTCGCTAGCTGACTTCTCCTAGACCACAACCCGAAAGCCTTCAGCTTCGCTAATCCAGGAAGATTGGCAAAATCAGCTGCGCGATCGCATGATGTGAGTGCTACAAAATGCTGCTCCAAGCTTCGCTAAGTCCTGTAGATCAAAGAAAAGCGGCTGCATGTCCCCCAAGTCGATCGAATACCAGAAGAACCTCCCCCACGGCTCGTCACAATCGTGGGACCACCAGGTGTTGGAAAGACGACCCTCCTCAAATCGCTGGTGAAAAGATATGCAAAAGAGACTTTATCAGATCCCCAGGGACCGATTACTGTGGTTACTTCGAAGCGGCAACGCCTCACGTTCGTGGAATGTCCCAACGAACTCGAAGCAATGGTCGACATGTCGAAGGTGGCGGACATCGTGCTCCTGATGATTGACGGCAATTTCGGCTTTGAGATGGAGACAATGGAGTTCCTGAATATTTTGGCTGCGAGTGGAATGCCGGGGAACGTCTTCGGCATCCTCACGCATCTTGACCTCTTTGGAAAACCACAGACCCTGAAAGATGCGAAGAAACGATTAAAGACCAGGTTCTGGAGCGAGTTATACCAGGGCGCGCATCTCTTCTACCTGTCTGGAGTCATCAATGGCCGATACCCTGACCGCGAGATCCACAACCTTTCGAGATTTATCTCCGTCATGAAGAACCCCCGACCTTTGATCTGGCGAAATTCCCACCCATACGCAGTTATTGACAGCTTCCGAGACATCACACATCCTACGAAGATGGAAGAAGACTCGAAATGTGATCGGACAGTTGTGTTATCAGGATATTTGAGGGGAACAAACTTTGCGGCAGAAGGTCAACGAGTACATATTCCAGGATTAGGAGATTACTCGATTTCTTCCATGGAAGCACTACCAGATCCATGTCCAACGCCGTACATGGACCAAGCCATTGCAAAAGCCACGGGGAAAACTGGAAGGAGACGTTTGGATGAGAAGGAGAAGAAACTTCATGCGCCGATGTCGGACAAGAGTGGGCTGAAGATTGATGGAGACACAATCTGGATCACTCGGGACAAAGGATTCAGTTTCGATAAAGATGCAGATGATGAGGAACGAGGCGAGGGAGAGGAGCTGATTGTGAATCTTCAGAACGAAAGGAGGCTTCTTGGAGATACTGACCAGGGTGTGCGGTTGTTCAGCTATGGAACTGCAATCACCAAGGTCCCTGAGGAGGAAAGCACTGGCCGAAAACAACAACGTTCTGCAAGATTCCTCGAACGAGACGAGGAATCAGACGAGGGGTTGGATGTCGATGACGAGGGTTTTGTGAGTGGCGACGAACTTGATCCAGAAGATGACGTCGAAATCACTGAGGAGAAGCTGGGGAAGGCTTTCCGAAATTCCAACGATAAAATCGATGGTGATATTGCGTTTGCAGATAGCGACTCAGATCTTGGGTCGATATCTGGAGATGACCTGAATGAAGATGAATCCTCGGATGAGGAAGGTGGAGCTGCTCGATGGAAAGAGAATATGATGGAAACGGCACAGAAGTTGCATGGAAAGAAGAGATCGTTTCAAACTTCGGACCTGGCGAAGTTGATGTACGATGAATCTCTGGCAGCTGCCGAGGTCTTGCAGAGATGGCGCGGGGAAGTGGAGGCTGAGGAAGAAGATATCGAGGAATCTGATAATGAGACATTCTTCAAGAAGTCTAGCCGTGAAAATGCCGACGAGAGAGTCGAAGATCGTGCCATCCCGATTCTTGACTACAATGCTCTGGAAGAGAAATGGTCTGTTGACGACAATATTGAAGCTTTGCGACGGCGATTTGCAACAGCTGACCTGCTCCGAGAGAAACATGCAGATCATAGCGGAAGTGATGGTGACGAGGGAGAAGATCCGGACGACGAAGGAGATGGAGAGTTCCAGGACCTCGAGGCTGGCGAGGATCAGAAGCAGGATGACATCGAGGCTGAACGAGAGAAGAATGCCCAGCGGAAAGAGGAGCTGAAACTGCGGTTCGAAGAGGAAGATCGAGAAGGCTTCAATAACGACAAAGCGAAAGCTCGTCGTGAAGGGGCGGAAGGTGAAGAGTTTGGAGAAGACGACTGGTACGATGCACAGAAAGCCCAGATTCAGAAACAACTTAACATCAACAAAGCTGAATTTGAACTGCTGGACGATGGACAACGTGTTGGTGTTGAAGGCTTCAGATCTGGCATGTACGCCAAGATTGTCATTGAGGGCATGGCATCTGAGTTCGTCACCACATTCAATCCACGAATGCCGATCATTATTGGAGGTCTGTCTGCCACCGAAGATCGTTTCGGTTTCGTACAAGTCCGAATTAAACGACACAGGTGGCACAAGAAGATTCTTAAAACAAACGATCCCCTCATCTTCTCGTTAGGCTGGCGGAGGTTTCAAACCTTGCCTGTCTACAGCATATCGGACTCTCGAGTACGAAATCGGATGCTCAAATATACACCCGAGCATATGCATTGTTTCGCGACTTTCTTCGGGCCTCTCATCGCTCCAAATACCGGATTTTCGTGTTACCAATCCTTTTCGTCCAAGAACCCTGGCTTTCGCATTGCTGCCACCGGAACAGTGTTGAACGTCGACGAAGCTACGGAGATCGTCAAGAAGCTCAAGCTGACTGGTACTCCATACAAAATCTTCAAGAATACCGCGTTCATCAAAGACATGTTCACCACTGCTGTCGAAATTGCAAAGTTCGAGGGCGCTTCTATCAAGACGGTTTCTGGTATCCGTGGTCAGATCAAGAAAGCCCTCAGCAAACCCGAAGGCCATTTCCGAGCAACATTCGAAGACAAAATCCTGATGAGTGATATTATCTTCCTTCGTGCATGGTATCCTATCCGACCACCCCGATTCTACAATCCTGTCACGAATCTCATCGGTTGGGAGGGTATGCGATTGACTGGCGAAGTCCGTCGCGATGAAGGTATCCCGACACCACAGCAGACGAATAGTCAGTACAAGCCGGTTGAGCGAGCCACACGCCATTTCAATCCTCTTCGTGTCCCTCGAGCTCTAGCAGCTGAGCTCCCTTACAAGAGTCAGATTGTGCAGACCAGGCCACAGTCGAAGCAGACTTACATGCAAAAGCGGGCTGTTGTCGTTGGTGGCGAGGAGAAGAAAGCCAGAGACTTGATGCAAAAGATTATGACACTGAGGAATGAGAAGGTTGCCAAGCGCCGAGTCGCGAAGGAGGAGAAGCGGAAGGAGTATAGGAAGAAGGTAGAGGAGAATGCCGAAAAGCGTGGCGAACGGGAGAAGAAGGAGAAGCAGGAGTATTGGCAGAAGGAAGGGAAGAAGCGCAGAGCGAATACCGATGGCGGTGGGGGTGGGAAAAGGCGAAAATAGTGATTTTTGGCTACTACTTGGACATTGATGTAGGATCGACGCAAGTATTGCATCTTGCAACGAACTAAAACACTATACCATTGCATCACCATCAACGGCAGTCCACATTGCCATCAGTGATTGTGCTCCAAGTGGAGTGACGAATGATTTGATTTCATTCGAGGCATTTTCCTCTCGTTTCAAATTGCTGAGCTGAAGCTGAAGTTGTGAGTCCATGACTCAAATTATATGTGAGGTCCAATCGACCCTATACTCTTCATGAACTTGGCCTGTCTTTTCTGAATCATTTACTGACTTTGGAAACCTTGGCCATTTGAGAAGAGAGAACGGTGCGTGGTCCTTGGTCTATCTCAAACACTTGAAGCTGTGCGAGAGCCGTTGCGTATGGCTTGACGCTCGCAGCGAATGACCCAACCTCCTTGCCCTTCACGAAATCTTGGAATTGCTCTCCGACTCCCATTCTGCTGAAGTTAGACTAGGTACTGCCATCCAAACTTAGATATTACCAATTCCTATTATTAGCCGGAAATCTTCTTCCACATTGATGTTGTTTCTCGCTAATCATTAGGCTAACAACTTGCATCTTTGCTCCTGGTATAACCTTTACTATAGATGCCAGAAGAGGCTTCACGATTGAATTGAAGGCTATTTTCGTCGCCACATCTTGTTTTAAAAAGGGTATTATTATCTTTGTGACTGCCATGATTGTCTGTTTGACGGGGGAGAATGTGACAAAATTTATATTTGTAGATGATAATCCGATTATTGTGCAAGCTAAATAACATGGATGGTGGAAGAAACATCTCTTTTAAAGTACCTATTTCTTGGCAATACTTTCTTTGTATCATACGGGTGTACAAAAGCTGACTGGAAAGGGGAGCTCGGTTTGAGGCAGAGTCCCGCAACAGGCGAGCCCAAGATGAGGTAGCCCCCCAGGCCCCGCATTTGCTTACCACCTCTGCATCTTATACTCCGTAACAGTCAAAATGTTCTTAGCCCACACGACTTCACAGCGGAATTCCACAAATACAGTATAATGAATTCGACTGTGGACCTTGTTCATCGAAGTGCCTCTTGGTGGAAGGCTTATTCAGGTCATGTCAAAGCAAAGCAGAAATGCGACTTGACTATTCATTCATCAAGAAACCTGATGTGGAAATATGTATGTGCTTATGCTAGGTATTTGGAGTAAATCCTGGCTAGTTTAGAATGACAGATTAGCTGCAATTCCAATGGATTTATTCTTAACAAAAAAAATGTACAATCCTTGCGCCACTGGCAGACTCACCAAAGATATTACCTAGCATGGCCACCATTTGTGAACTATATAATAGACATTCCACCTTCTTGCCCATTAACATAACTAAACAAGAGATATTCTCCAGATTAGGAAGCATTTGGTCACTGTTTTCGTTTTTAGAGGTATCCAATTCCACCTGGATCAACTATATTGTAGTGTTTCTTAGTTAAAAGCATGTGTCAATTTGCTAATCCTAGAAGGTTGAACCCTTTTCATTCACCCAATTCTCTACTATAAGTCTATTCTGGTCACTTACTAAGACGCTTTGAGCGTTTGCGGGTTATATACTCAAAGAACCCCTTATACTGCCAACCTGTTTAGCTGCATCCTAGATTTCAAGCTTAAACGCATTGATTCATGTATCCAAATCCATAGTTAGAGTAAAACACCAGCTTCTTGCTACCTAATTGTTTCTCCTCTCCCAAATCATTCTAGTCTTTAATGAGGATTTCGACCACATGTGACATCAAACATGGGCTGGATCTCCTTGATATATGGACAACCCAGCTCTAGTAAGATTATTTTGATGCCCATATTGTATCTTTCGGATCACGCTAAGTGCTAGTGGATTGTCTTGGAAAGTATTTGTCACACATTTATAGTATCTTTGTTCCCCTGGAGTATATATAGAGCAATGCAGCAAGGCTTTATAGATTTGTTGTCTTTATTGGTAATCTTACTAGTATTAAGGAACCTGTTATGATGGGAGTCGCTGTCAATAGATGAATAGTCAAATGCGTATCAGGACAAGGAATCTATGATAACTCATGCCAACTATGTTCAAAATTGGAATAATGGGAATGTTGTCCTAACAAGAGAATATGAGAGCTCTCCTACTAAGAATATATCGACATGCTACATAAGATGGAGTGAGGATAGCATAAGAGTGGTGTTATTCTCGAGATCCCTCTATTAGAAATAATGGTATAGTAGCACTGGCACGTGAATTGCCACTAGGGCCCGCTAGTGATCCTGTATATATATAGTGTTTGCACCCTACTTAACTTTATTATATGTATGTAATACACACTATATACATATCACTGCAATCCCTCTACAATTGCATCCATTTATACAATCATTCCGCTACCAATTAAGCTCATAACTTAACACCCTTATGTAGGGAAATACAGGGTCGGGTGACATATAGAGAATAGACATAGGCTGATAAGCAGTGTGTCAAAGAAGTAATCACTCTAATCAAAGTAATTATAAGTATCTATAATTAAAATAATTGGAATATGATTATTATAATGCTTACTAGTATTTAATTAGATTAAAATACCAATTATAAGTAGTTATAATTACTAATAATCATTATATCACGTGAGGTTTGCTTTATAATTATAAAAGAATTATATAATGTTTTAATAAAATATATATAAGACTAGTTAAATACCAGTTTTTTTAAGGTAATAATTTAATTATCCTCTTTAAAAAAAAACCTGTTTTTATCCTAAAAAGGTTGTTACGGTTCTGGCATTCTTCTGGCATTCCATGTCACGTGGTCACGTGCACTAGCGCGGCTAGCATAGGCGGTGTGGAGCGGCAGAACTCGAGTATT
>Ga0302325_10017469_pt1 | contig 15168 bp, 15 predicted proteins | sample Palsa_T0_2_FD_201948 | JGI IMG/M metagenome (GOLD analysis project Ga0302325, IMG submission 201948) | Peat permafrost microbial communities from Stordalen Mire near Abisko, Sweden - Palsa_T0_2 | ecosystem: Environmental > Terrestrial > Soil > Palsa > Peat permafrost | place: Sweden: Abisko... | reverse complement strand
GACCCCGACGTAGTCGTCGCGGATATCTCCATGCCAGGTGCCAGCGGATACCAGATTTGCGAGTACGTGAAAGCGAATCTCACGGGAACCGTTGTGGCGCTGACCGCGGGCGCGATGGAGCCTTTCGACGAAATCGAAATCGCGCGCGTCCGTCCCGACGCCACCCTCAAAAAGCCCTTCGAGGCGACCCTTCTTCTGGAGCTCGCCAACCGCGCTAAACTGTCGCGGCAGAAGAATGACGAAGTCAACGATGTACCCCCCAGCGCCAAGACTCCGGTGCGTCCCGGACGTGGAGTTGTCGTGCTGGATCCGGAGCAGGTGCACGCCGCCGTCACGGTCGCATTGGACACCGTCATGCCGCAATTGGTAGACCAGATTACCGAAAAGGTGCTCCTTTCGCTTAATCTAAAGCCGTATGCCCGACAATAGTTTCGACGTGGTTTCGCAGCTCGAGATGACCGAGGTGCTGAACGCGGTTCAACAAGCGCAGAAGGAGATCCTCACGCGCTATGACTTGAAGGATTCGAAATCGTCCATTGAGTTGAACGAGAAAGATAAGAAGCTGACCCTCGCCAGCCAGGACGATTACAAGCTGCGCGCTGTGATCGATATCTTGGAGCAGAAGCTCGTGAAGCGCAAGGTTTCTCTCAAAGGCCTTACCTACGGAACGATCATTCCCGCCTCCGGCTCCTCAGTCAAGCAGGAGGTCACCCTCCAAAATGGCATCCCCTCCGAGAAAGCGAAGGATGTCGTGAAGGCCCTCAAGGACAGCAAGCTGAAGATCCAGGCGGCCATCAACGGAGATTTGGTCCGCGTGAGCGGCAAGGACCGCGACACGCTCCAGCAAGCCATCGCCGTCCTGCGCGGTAAGGACTTCGGGCTCGACCTGCAGTTCATCAACTTCCGGACGAATTAGTGGCCCGGCGGATCGAATCTTGCACCATCGCCGGACCGGCTGGCGACCTGGAAGCGCTCCTAGAAGAACCCGAAGACGTTGCGCCCATAGAAGCCTGCCTGGTTTGCCATCCGCACCCAGCCCACGGCGGCACCATGCACAACAAAGTGGTGTACCGCATGGCCAAGGGCCTGCGCCGCTCCGGCCGCGTCGTACTCCGCTTCAACTTCCGTGGAGTCGGCCGCAGCGCCGGAAGCTATGACCATATGATCGGCGAGTTGGAAGACGCCCGCGCCGCCCTGGCCTGGCTGCGGGATCGCTACCCGACTTTGCCCCACACGTTAGCCGGCTTCTCCTTCGGTTCCCGCATCATCATGCGGCTAGGCTGTTCTACATCGGGTGCCCGGCAACTGATCGGCGTGGGCTTCCCCACCTGGCGCGAAGACAACACTTATTTAACCCGCTGCACCGTACCCAAGCTATTCGTCCAAAGCACGGTCGACGAATTCGGTCCTCGCCCGGAACTGGAAGCGCTCTTCGAAACGATGGCCGAACCCAAGGCCCTGCACTTCATTGAAGCCGCCGACCACTTCTTCGCTGGCGCGCTCGAGCAACTCGAACAGTTCTTCGCTACTTATCCGCTAGCGTCTGACTGATGGATTGCATCTTGCTCGATTCGTCGGCGCCCACCTGGATCACCAACTTCCGGTTGTCCTTGGTCGCCACCCACATGGTCATCTGCGGAGTAGTCATGTTTGTCTCCGTCTTCCATCCCTTGCTTTCCAAACCCGATTTATAGAAATCGCTGATCTTATCCAGCGGGTCGGACGTCTGAATCACCACCACGCGAGAGTTCTTCTCCGCGTTCTTCATGTCCATCATGGATTTGCCCGAATATAGCGGCACATCGGAAGGATAGTCAGTAATCGCCTTACCCGAATTGATGTCGAGCGAGGCGCCGTCCTTGCCGGTAACGTGGATCGTACTGTCGCCCTTCCCTTTGTCGGTTACTGTGACCGAACCGTCTTTCATGGTGAAGGTATGGCGGTTGCAGGCGCACAGGAGCGCGAGCGACGCGGCGGTGACAAGCGCGATTTTCGACATGCGGATATTAGACCAAATTCCCGGTGGCGGCGGTACGCAGCCTTGCTAGACTGTCTCCTTGACTTCACCGCAACGCCGCCTGCTGCTTTGGTTCGCTATCGCCGTAACCATCTTTGCGGTCTACTGGCTCTGCCTCCGCTACCTGTTCCCCGGCTACTATGCGCCGGTCTCGGCGTTCGATGGCGATTTCTACGACTACGCGAGCCTCCGCGATAAGACCATAATCCAGATCCTGCGCTTTCCCCGCCCCGCGGCTTATTACGCGATGAAGGTCCTCGGCCTCGGCGGCTTGAAGTGGGAGATGGCGGATGGCATCGCCATGGCGCTGGTGAATATCTGGCTCACGGTGTTCCTAGTTCGGCGAATCTCGGGCTCTTCGCTTTCCACGCTTCCGCTGGCAGCCGCGCTCTACTCGGTTCTGCTCTTCGCGCATCCGGATTTCTATTTTGAACACCGCCATGACCTTCCCGCGCAAGCTTCTTATCTCTTCGCGATCGTGAGTCTGCTCTGCTGGCGCGCGCTCCGCACTCAGCGCGGGAATGTGTTGCGAATCGGCCTCCTGTGCTTGGCCGTCGCAAGCGTGGTCCTCTTCGTCTTTTCAAAGGAGACTTACTTTGTCTCCATTCTCTGCCTTGCCCTTGGATTCACCCTGATCGACCGCAAGAACTGGAGATGGAATATCGGCTACATCGTCTTACTTGTGGCGCTGGAAGGCGCTAGCTTCCTCTGGAACGCCCACCTCAAAGGACCGTTCGTGAACGCACACGCAACCGCGGACGACCCCTACCGGATCGATGTATCTCCCGCCGTCCTGGCGAACACTACGTGGTTCTACCTCCATCACTTCCTGAACCCATTCTTGATAGCGCTCGTAGCATGGGTGATTTTCCTGCTCCGTAAGGATCGGAAGCTCTTATTACTCGCGGCAAGCTTCGTCGTGGCCGGATTCGCCGCGCTCGCGCCGCATGCTCTTCTGCCAAATCATCTGTTGGAAGAGTATGCGTGGGTAGGAGTTCCTCTGCTGTTTGCTCCCGTGCTTCTGATTGGAGACAAACTCTGGCCGTTAAGTCGAAATACCTGGGTGGCAGCGTTGCTGCTCGCGCTCGCCATTTGGGCACCGCTCGGTTATCGCGCCAATTATAAGAGCGCCGAATTAGCCTTCAGCGTCAGGCAAGACCAGCTTGGCAGGCACATCGCGCGCTCAGTCGCAAAACTCCATGGGATTCCTGACGGGTCAAGAGTATTAGTAGCGGGTCTCGAAGCGACCTACATTCCGTTCTACATGGAAGACTTCATCCTGACGGAGTTCGGCGAACATACATCGTGGACGCTGTTGACCGGTCCCGGAATCCCGCCGAGAAGAAACACCCGCGTGACAAAGATCATAAACGTGGCGGACGCTCAACTGGATTCCTACGATTACCTTGCAAGCTACGATTCCGAGGGAAATCTGCTCAGCATTCGCAAGATCGGCGATATCTCGCCGATGGAACAGCAGCAGCCTTACCTCCTGGTACCGGAGCTCAGGCCGTTTGCAGAACTGGTGACTATGTATCCGCGAGAAGCTTACCGGAAGTATCTCGCCGCCAATGTCTGCCTGGATTGGGGACTGCTCGATGAAGCACAGCGCTACCTGAATGATGCCGCGGCGCTTGGAGGTGCGAGCGACCCTACATATCAACAGCTGTCGGCGCGGCTTACCGAGTTGCTCCGGCAAAAGAACGCGGCGGCGGCCGGAGTTATCTCGCTCACCGCGCAACCGCAACATGTGATCGACACCGACGGGAGTGGCCTCGGAGTGACCGAATTAATCTGGACAATTTCTCCGCCGCGTCCCTGCGAAATCCGCGTCAACGCGCCGGATGGGAAGCTGTTCGCAACTGCCACCACCTCGGGAAGTTCCAAGACGGATAAGTGGGTCCGGGACGGAATGACCTTCTTCCTGCAGGATGTCTCCGGCGGCCGGTCACTGGCGCCAGAAAATACTTTGGCCAAGGTGGCTGTTCAAGTTACGAGGTAGTTACTGTACTCTTTGAGACTCTTGAACGCTCTGTCGCGATAGACTTGAAGCAGGAGGGAGTTATGGTTTATCTGGTGGAACGCGATCTGCCCAATATTGAGATGGAAGACCTTGCCAATGCGCAGAAACGCGCGATCCTTTCGGGTCAGGAACTGACCGCGCAGGGGAAAGAAGTTCGTTATATCCGTTCCATGTTCGTGCCGGGCGAGAGCCGGTGCATGTGCCTTTTTGAAGCGCCGAATTCCGAGTACGTTCGGGAAGCGAACGAGCGGGCCCAAATTCCTTATACCCGCATCGTGGAAGCGATGGATCTTACTCCCGGCAACTAATTGCGCCGGTCAAGCACGTCACGAATGTTTTTTGCAAACGCGGGCATTGAGGGGAACGGCTTTTGCAAGAGTTGGGCGCGCATCGCTCTGATAGCATCGCCCACGGAGTCGTCTCCTGAATATCCCGAGATAAAAAGCACCTTGAGTTCGGGAGTTGTAAGGCGGAGATCTTTGGCCAGTTCAACGCCGCCCATTCGGGGCATGACGATGTCCGTGATCAGAAGATCGATTTCACCCGGATGAGATTTAGCGATGGCGATAGCTTCAAGTCCATCGGCGGCGCAGAGTACGCGGTATCCCAGACGCGTCAGGAAAGAGGATGTGAACTTTCGGATAATCTCCTCATCGTCGGCGAAGAGTATGATCTCGGAACCGCCGTGAACGGCAAGGGGGGAATCGGTCGGTTCGGTTCGGTTCGGAGCGGTAACGCGAGGTAGATAGACCGTGAAGCGTGAACCTGCGCCCAATTCACTTTGAGTAGCGATGAACCCTTTGCTCTGCTTGACGATGCTGTAAACCGTGGCCAGACCGAGGCCTGTACCCTGTCCGGGTTTCTTCGTGGTGAAGAACGGTTCGAAGATGCGGGCTTGAGTTTCGCGGCTCATTCCGTGGCCGGTATCGATGACGGAGAGCGCGACATATTCACCCGCGGGCGCGGCATGAAGTTCGCCAGTGGACGAGGAATCGAGGCGCACGTTTTCCGTGGAGATGGTCACGCGTCCCCCATCGGGCGTCGCGGCCTTCGCATTGAGCACCAGGTTCATCAGGACCTGTTCGAGTTGCGCCGGGTCGGCGTTCACGTAGCCCAGACCGTGCGCGGGAATGAATTCCCAATCGATGGTCTTGCCGATCAGCACCACCAGCATATGAGTCCAACCCAATACGATCGAATTGAGGTTGAGCACCTTGGGCTCGAACGTTTGGAAGCGTCCGAAGGCCAGCAACTGGCGAGTGAGTTTGGCGGCACGGTCTCCGGCGCTTTCAACATCCTCGAGGCGCTCGCGAAGCGTGGTGCCAGGCATCGCTTCTTCGAGGGCCATCTGGACTTGCCCATTGATGATGGTCAGCAGGTTGTTGAAATCATGCGCGATGCCGCCCGCAAACTGTCCCACGGCCTGCAACTTCTGAGCCTGGCGCAATTGCTCTTCCAGGTGCTGACGTTCGGTGATGTTCTCGGCGATGATTTCCAAGTACGAGATGCGCCCCAGATCGTCGCGGGTGGCCCGGCCTGCGAGGCTTACCGAGATCGATTTCCCATCGCGGCAGCGCCAGGTGGATTCAAGACCTTGCCGTGAAGCGCCTGACCTGAGACTGGATACGAACTCCTCATAAGATGAGGGCTCCAGGAAGATTTCGGAACTCAGCGAGCGAATCAGGATGTCCTGCTCCGATTCGTAGCCCAACATCTCGATCGTCGCGCGATTCACCTGGAGCAACTGGCCGCTCAATGTCGCGCGGGCGATGGCGAACGGCGCCTCCTCAATCAGAGAGCGGTAGCTTTGCTCGGAAAGCCGCAAGGACCTTTCGGCGAACGCCCGGTCCGTGTGCTCAAAGACCGCCGCGGCGACGCCTTCGATGTGCCCGGCTTGCCCGCGAATCGGCTCGGCACGGCCCATCCAGTGACGGCCATTGATTTCAAATTCGAAGCGGCCTGCATGGCCTTCGAGAGCTCGCCGATGAGCATCGATCGGCGATGGATCGCCGGGCCACAGTTTCGTGAGAGGGACGCCGATCAAGGAACGGCCGATATCCGCGGCTTTTCCCAGTCCGGAAATCGAGGTTACACGCAGGGCAAGGTCAGCCGTCCAGAACAATGCGGGAGACTCGGCGATCAATTCGAAACTGGGTGACGGAGTCAAAACGCTACCAATTAAGCATAAATGCCCGGCGCTTCGTGGCCAAGGGATTGGACATACTCAATGTACGATCCGGCATAGACGCGCGGCGTCCGGTCGGTTCCGGATTCGCCTCCCAGCTCAAGCACTCGTGACCCGAGTCCGCGGAGAAACGTGCGGTCGTGAGAGACGAAGATCATGGTTCCTTCGAAATCCTTGAGGCCCTCCACCAGCATTTCCTTGGTGGCGAGATCGAGGTGGTTGGTAGGCTCGTCGAGCACCAGGAAGTTGGGCGGGTTGTACAGCATGCGCGCCATGGCCAAGCGGGATTTTTCGCCGCCGGATAGCGAGCGGATCTTCTTGTCGACGTCATCGCCGGAGAACTGGAATGCACCTGCAAGCGAGCGCAACGATCCAAGTCCGTCGGCTGGAAAATCGCTCTGGAACTGCTCGATGATCGTGAGGTCGGGGTTAAGAACGTCGAGCGCCTGCTGTGAGAAATAGCCCATGCTGAGGCTCGCCCCGAGACGTACGCTGCCCGAATCCGGATTACTGGCGCCCGCAATCATCTTGAGGAGCGTAGTCTTCCCGGCGCCGTTGCGGCCCATGACGGCCCAGTGTTCGCCGCGGCGGATGGTGAGGCTGAAGCCATCGTAGATTACGCGGGGGCCATAGCTCTTGCTGATGTCTTCGATGACCGCGACCTGATCGCCCGAGCGCGGTGGGACGCGGAAATCGAACTTGACCACCTGGCGCTTCTTCGGCAGTTCGATCTTCTCGATCTTGTCGAGAGCCTTAATGCGGCTTTGCACCTGAGCGGCTTTGGCGGCATGCGTCTTGAAGCGTTCGATGAAGCGCTGCTCCTTGGCGAGCATGGATTGTTGGCGCGCGAAGGCGGCCTGCTGATTGGTCTCGCGAATGGTGCGCTCGCGGACATAGAAATCGTAATTGCCGGAATAGACGACGATCTCGCCCGCGTCGATCTCGGCGATTTTGGATACGATGCGGTTCATGAACTCGCGGTCGTGCGAGGTCATCAGCAGAGACCCGGCGTAGTCTTTGAGAAACTGTTCGAGCCAGATAATGGATTCGAGATCGAGGTGGTTGGTGGGCTCGTCCATCAGCAGAACATCGGGACGGCCGAGCAGCACGCGAGCCAGCGCAACACGCATTTTCCAGCCGCCGGAAAGCGCGCCGACGTCACCATCGATCTGGTCGTCCTTGAAGCCGAGGCCGTGTAGAACCTCGCGGGCTTGGGCTTCGAGCGTGTAGCCGCCCAAGTGCTCGTACTCTTCCTGTACTTCGCCGAAGCGTTCCAGGGTGCGGTCCATGTCGTCCGCCTGTGCGGGGTCTTCCATGGCCTGTTGCAGATGTTCAAGTTCGTGATGCAGGTCGCCCACCCGCCCGCTGCCGGCAATCGCTTCGTCGAGCACGGAACGGCCCTGCATCTCTTCGACGTCCTGACGAAAGTAGCCGATGGTGAGCTTCTTGGGAACGGTGACATCGCCGTCGTCGGGAGCTTCATCGCCGACGATCATGCGGAAGAGAGTGGTTTTGCCTGCGCCGTTAGGACCAACGAGGCCAACCTTCTCGCCAGGGTTGAGTTGGAAGTTGGCGTCGACGAAGATAAGCTGCTTGCCGTACTGCTTTTGAATATTGGAGAACGTAATCATCCGATCCTCCAAGCTAGCAGCAAGTAATCCCCGGCGTGGCAAATCCGTCTACACTCGGGACATGAAAATCGTACTGTTGATCGGCTTGCTCTTGCAGACGCAAACGGCGAGTCCCGAGCGTATCGAAGTGGTCTTTAGCGGTGGACACGACACGGACCCAGGCGATCACGGAAGGCCAGACGTCCTGATCGCAGCAGCCTTGGGCGTGCCAACAGACGTATTCCGCGAGGCGTTCAGTCACGTGACGCCTGCGCGCGGCGGAGCCGAACCGGAGCCGGAGCAGGTACGAAAGAACAAACACGCGCTGATGACTGCCCTCGGCCCTTATGGCGTAACCGATGAACGGTTGAACGAAGTTTCGAACTACTATCGTTACAGCCGCGAGCGAGGCCAGATGTTGTGGCGAAACTCGCCAGCAGCTGCGTACGCGATAGTTCGCGACGGAAAGATTGTCGGATTCACAATCACTCAGCCAGGTTCCGGCTATAGTTCCGCACCGCAGATATCGGTTCCCGGGAGGCCGAATCTAAAGACAAAGGCGACGCTTTCCTTCGGCAAAGAGCTATCCAGCAACGGCTCCGTCACTTCTCTCGTGCTAGACTAAGTCAGAAGGACTAAGTCCACATGGAAACCGTCAACATACATGAAGCGAAAACCCATCTCTCGCGGCTCGTCGAGAAGGCAGCCAAGGGCGAGCCCTTTATAATCGCCAAAGCCGGCAAACCCATTGTGAAGGTAACGATATTGGACGCGCCGGTTGCAGCGAAGGTTCGGCGGACGGCCTTTCTCGCAGGCAGGATCTCTGTGCCGGACGATTTCGACAGCATGGGAAACACCGAGATCGAGAAGCTGTTTGGCGTTGATGCGTGAAACTGCTTCTCGATACTCACTTGCTGTTGTGGGCAGCCGGGGATCCCCGGAAATTGACGGCGAAAGCCCGAAAGCTAATCAACGATCCGCAGAACGAGTTGATTTTCAGCGCGGCCAGTTTTTGGGAGATTGCTATCAAAGCTGGATTGGGACGAGACGATTTTGAAGTCGATACGCGCCTCCTGCGGCGTGGTTTACTTGACAACGGCTATGCGGAGTTACCGGTTACCAGCGCGCACGCCATTGCCGTCGAAGCCCTGCCGCCGATCCATAAAGACCCTTTCGACCGAATGCTGGTTGCACAGGCATTTACCGAAGGAATTCTCTTGCTGACGTCAGATCCGCTGGTCGCAAAGTATCCTGCTCCCGTTCAGCTAGTCTGAAGGCGCGGCGGCAGGTTGCTAGACTGGAAGTTCCACACATGCACGTTGGAGTTATCGTCTTTCCAGGCAGCAATTGCGACCACGACGCGTGGTACGCGGTCAATCATAATTTGGGGCACAAGGCGGAGTTCATCTGGCACGACTCCACCGATCTCGGAAAGGCCGACGCGATCATTCTGCCGGGTGGGTTTTCCTACGGAGATTACATGCGCTGCGGGGCAATCGCGCGCTTCTCGCCGGTGATGGGCGCCGTGCGCGAGTTCGCAGCCGGAGGCGGGCTGGTGCTCGGTATCTGCAACGGTTTTCAGATTCTCGTCGAGAGCGGACTGCTTCCCGGCGCGCTGATGCGCAATGCGAATCTGCACTTCTTGTGCAAGAACGTGGATCTGATTACGCAGACCGTCGATTCGCCGTTTAGCGCCGAGTTGAAAAGGGGACAAGTGCTGACGCTTCCGATCGCCCATGGCGAAGGCCGCTACTATGCCGACGAACGGACGCTGGATGAACTGGAAGCCGAGGACCGCGTCGTATTCCGCTACAAGCAGAACCCCAACGGGTCGCTGCGGGATATCGCAGGCATCTTGAATGTGGAGCGGAATGTGATGGGCATGATGCCGCATCCGGAACGGGCTTGCGACCCACTGATGGGTTCCACGGATGGCGTTGGAGTGTTTGAATCGCTGTTCGCCGCGGTGCCGGTATAGTAATGGCTGCCATTACTGCTGAGGTAATCGCGCTCCACCAGTTGACCCCGGCGGAGTACCAGAAGATTGTTTCGATTCTAGGGCGCGAACCGAGTTATACGGAGCTCGGCGTGTTCAGTGTCATGTGGAGCGAGCACTGCTCGTACAAGAGCTCACGCATCCACCTGAAGAAGCTTCCGACGACGGGCAAATACGTCGTGCAGGGGCCGGGTGAAAACGCCGGCATTATCGATATCGGCGGCGGGTATGTAGCGGCGTTCAAGATCGAGTCGCACAATCATCCGAGCTATATCGAGCCGTTTCAGGGCGCTGCCACAGGCGTGGGCGGCATCTTGCGCGACATCTTCACAATGGGCGCGCGCCCAATTGCGGTGCTTGATTCGTTGCGATTCGGCAAGTTCGATGACGACAAGACGCGCCGTATTCTGAATGGCGTGGTTGCCGGGATTTCGCATTACGGGAACTGCTTCGGCGTGCCCACAGTCGGCGGCGAGTGCATCTTTGAGGATTGCTATGGCGGCAATCCGCTGGTGAACGTGTTCGCCTTGGGAGTCTGCAAGAAGGAAGACGTCTTCTACGCGAAGGCTTCCGGCGTCGGGAATCCGGTGATCTATGTCGGCGCGAAGACAGGGCGCGACGGCATCCACGGCGCGTCGATGGCTTCGGCAGAGTTCACCGAGGAATCGAAGCAGAAGCGCCCGAACGTTCAGGTGGGCGATCCGTTCCTGGAGAAGCTATTGATGGAAGCGTGCCTGGAAGCAATGCAAACGGGCGCAATCGTGGGCATTCAAGACATGGGCGCGGCGGGGTTGACCTCATCGTCGTGCGAGATGGGTAGCAGAGGCGGCGTGGGGATCGAGATCGATCTGGACCTGGTGCCGCAGCGCGAGACAGGCATGACGGCGTACGAGATGCTGCTGTCCGAATCACAGGAACGCATGTTGCTGGTTGCGGATAAGGGACGTGAGGAAGAAGTCTATCGCGTCTTCGGCAAGTGGGGCCTCGATGCGGTAGCGATTGGCGTGGTGACGGACGACGGGCTGCTCCGGGTTCGGCACAAGGGCGTTGTTGAGGCTGAAATCCCGAATCACGCAATTGCGGAACAGGCCCCGCGCTATGACCGTCCGCACAGTTCGCCCTATCGCACGGCGCCGATGAAAGGGCCGGACTATATCGCGAAGAATCCGCAGCAGGCGTTGTTGACGCTGCTCGCGTCGCCGGACATCTGTTCCAAACGCCCCATATGGGAGCAGTACGATTACACGGTCCGCACGAATACGACCGCGGGACCGGGCGGCGACGCGGCCATCGTCCGCGTGAAGGAGAACGGGAACTCGATCGCGATCTCGCTCGATGGTAATGGGCGCTACTGCTTCCTTTCGCCACGAGAAGGTGCGAAGTTAAACGTGGCTGAGTGCTGCCGGAACCTCTCGACCGTCGGCGCGCTGCCGGTGGCGGCTACGAACAATCTAAATTTCGGAAACCCGGAGCGGCCCGAAATTATGGCGCAGCTGGTGGAGGCGATCGAGGGAATGGCAGAGGCGTGCGAATTCTTCGAAACACCCATTACCGGCGGGAATGTGAGCCTCTATAACGAGACGCTAGGCGAAGGGATCTATCCGACGCCGGTGATCGGCATCGTAGGTCTGATGAAGACCTCCGCGCCAGTCACAATCGATTTCAAGGAACCTGGCCGCGAGATCCTTTTATTGGGCGGGTTCGGGAAGACCGACGCGATACAGTTCGGGAGCTCGCAGTACGCCAAGGTGTTGGTGGGCCGGCTGTGGGGATTGCCGCCCGCGCTCGACATGGATAATGAGAAGCGCGTGCATCAGGCGATCCGCGAGATCCACAAGGCCGGCCTGGCGGAATCGGCGCACGATCTGAGTGACGGCGGTTTGGCTGTAACAGTGGCGGAGTGCTGCAGAAGCGTCGGCGCATTGATTGAGTTGGAATCCGGAGAGCCCATGGAGCATCTGCTGTTTGGCGAGTCGCCTTCGCGGATTCTACTGAGCACAGCAAACCCGGCAGCGGTGACCGAAATTGCCGCAAAGCTCGGCGTGGAATGTGAGCGAGTCGGCGTTACAATGAAAGAGCGGTTACAGATTCAAAACGGTTCTATTTCAGTTATCGATTGTGAACTCGCTGCTCTCCAGTTCGACCTTACTGCAATCCACTAAAAGAGGGGTCTAATGTTCGACAAGTTTCGAGACGAGTGTGGTGTCTTTGCCATTTACGGGCATCCGGAAGCGGCGAATTTGTCTTACCTGGGCCTGTACGCGTTGCAACATCGCGGCCAGGAAAGCGCGGGCATTACGTCCGGTGATGGGCGTGAAGTCTATATGCACAAGGCCATGGGGCATGTGGCCGATATCTTCACTCCGGCGGCGATGAGGGAGTTGAAGGGCAATCACGCGATCGGCCACACGCGGTATTCAACGGCCGGCGACAAACTGTTGGTGAACGCACAGCCTTTTTCGGTCTCTTGTAACAAAGGCCGCATTGCCGTAGCGCACAACGGCAATATCACGAATGCTGCGGAACTGCGTTTGGAGCTCGAGCGGCGTGGGGCGATCTTCCAAGCGAATAGCGATACGGAAGTGATCCTGCATCTGGTGGCGCACTCGGCGGAGCGCACGCTGGCAGGGGCACTGAGAGACGCGCTGCTGCAGATTGAAGGCGCGTTCTCATTGGTATTTCTGGCTGAGGACCGGATCATCGTGGCGCGCGATCCGCATGGATTCCGGCCGCTGGCGATGGGACAGCTTGAGATGTCCGGTGGGAAGATCAGCACGGTGTTTGCCTCCGAAACCTGCGCGTTCGATTTGATCGACGCGGTGTATATGAACGATGTGCAGCCAGGCGAGATGGTCATCGTGGGGCCGGAGGGCGTCACGCGGGAACGGTACTCGCCGGAGAAGCCACTGGCGCATTGCGCGTTCGAGCATGTCTATTTTTCGCGGCCGGATTCCATGGTCTTCGGGCGCGCGGTCCAGGAATCACGGGAGCGTATGGGCGCAGCTCTGGCAAAGGAATGCCCGGCGGATGCAGATTTGGTCGTACCTGTGCCGGACTCAGGCGTCGCGGCTGCGCTCGGATATGCGTCGGCATCCGGACTGCCCTTCAAGCACGGGTTGATTCGCAACCACTACGTGGGGCGGACTTTCATTGAGCCTTCCCAGGCGATTCGGGATTTCGGCGTGAAGCTGAAGCTGAATCCGGTGCGTCATTTACTGGAAGGCAAGCGCGTGGTGCTGGTGGATGATTCGCTGGTGCGCGGCACAACGTCGCGAAAGATCGTCAGAATGGTGCGGCATGCGGGTGCGCGTGAGGTCCATCTGCGGATCTCGTGTCCGCCCACAATCTCGCCTTGCTTCTACGGCGTGGATACTCCAACGAAGAAGGAACTGATCGCATCGAACCATTCGGTGGAGGAGATCCGGCGGTTCGTGGAGGCAGATTCGGTGGGATATCTTTCTCTCGAAGGTCTGCGGAACGCAGTCAAGGACGATCACCGCGATTTCTGCTACGCCTGCTACACGGGCGACTATCCGACAGACTTCTTCAGCATCGAGAAGTTGCTCGTCGCGAAGTCCTAAGAAGAAAAGGGACGCGTTTGGGCACTCACTGTTTGTCATGAGATACGCCCTATTGTTCTTCGCGCTCACCTTGCAGGCTGCGGATGTACCCATCGTGGTCGAACTGTTCACGTCCGAGGGATGTTCGAGTTGTCCGCCGGCGGATGAGCTACTGGCCAAACTGGAGAAGAGTCAGCCGGTAAACGGCGCACGGCTGATTGTGCTGTCTGAGCATGTGGATTACTGGAATCGGCTCGGCTGGCGCGATCCATTCTCGTCTGCGGAGTTTACAGAGCGCCAGAACCAATATTCGCGCGCGTTCGAGCAGGATGGACCTTACACGCCCGAAGCCGTGGTGGATGGCAGGACGGGATTTGTCGGCAGTAACGGACGCGACGCTCAAAGCGCGCTTCTTGAGGCGCTCAAGCAGCCCAAAGCCACCGTCAAGCTCACCGCGATGGCCCAAGGTGCCGGCCTCAACCTCACTGTGGACGTGAAGGACGTGCCCGGCTCAAAAGATGCGGATGTGATTCTGGCGATCACCGAAACAGGTCTGCAATCGAATGTGAAGAGTGGCGAGAACTCGGGCCGCCTGTTGAAGCATACCGGCGTGGTCCGTCGGATGACCGTGCTGGGTAAGACCAAGGGCGACGGATTCTCGACACAGACATCCATCACGTTGCCGAAGGATTGGAAACGGGAGAATCTGCGTGCCGTAGTATTGGTTCAGGACCGCCGAACGAAGCACATCGTTGGGGCGGCCATAGCAGATGAAGATCGTTCTCACCAATGACGACGGCATAGAAGCTCCTGGATTGATAGCCCTACGGAACGTGTGCACCGTATGGGGCGATGTCTATGTAGTGGCGCCTTCGGAATGCCATTCATCCATGAGCCATCGGGTAACGACCGCTGAGTTGATTCCCGTAACGGAAGAGAGCGGCGGGCGCTTCCGCGTGGAAGGAACGCCTGCCGATTGCACCCGGCTAGCGCTGACGTGCCTGATTCCGGATGCCGCTTGGGTGATTTCGGGGATCAATCGGGGCGGCAACCTCGGCGCCGATACTTATATCTCAGGGACGGTGGCGGCGGCGCGAGAGGCAGCGCTGATGGGCGTGCCCGCGGTCGCGATTTCTCAGTATGTGGCGAAAGGCCGAACCGTAAATTGGGCCGCTGCAGAAAGGCGTGCGGCGCTGGCGATTGCGCATGTGATGGCGAGGCCTCCACACCCGGGGCAATTCTGGAACATCAATCTGCCCCATCCTGTCGATGACCAGGCGGAGTGCGAGATCTCACTCTGTCCACTGGACTATGGACCGCTTTCCGTGAGATTTGAGAAAGAACCCGCGGGATACAGATACTGCGGCGTGTATCATGAGCGGCCAGCTGTGCCGGGGCATGACGTAGCAGAGTGCTTTGGAGGCAAGATCGCGGCTACACTCATACCTGTGCAGTTCATGGAGAAATGATGGCGCGGCAGGAAGCATTCGACCCCGGGTTGACGCAGAAGTTCGAAGGGCGCATTCGCCGGACCATCAATAAAGACGGCTCGTTCAACGTTCGCAAAACGGGCGGCAGTTTTTTTGACATCCACCTTTACCTTTTCCTGGTGAGTATTCCATGGGCCGCATTTATGGGGCTAGTGTTCGCGGCATTCTTTCTCACCAATCTAGTCTTTGCGGGTCTGTACTATGCGGCCGGGCCGGCGGCGTTGCACGGGGCAGATATAAGGACGCCGCTCAGCGACTTTGAGAGCGCCTTCTTCTTCAGCGCCCAG
>Ga0302325_10017468_pt1 | contig 15168 bp, 9 predicted proteins | sample Palsa_T0_2_FD_201948 | JGI IMG/M metagenome (GOLD analysis project Ga0302325, IMG submission 201948) | Peat permafrost microbial communities from Stordalen Mire near Abisko, Sweden - Palsa_T0_2 | ecosystem: Environmental > Terrestrial > Soil > Palsa > Peat permafrost | place: Sweden: Abisko... | reverse complement strand
CTGGGACAGCTTTCACAAATCACACTACACGTGTACAGTACCGTACACTCATGTCATGCATATGACTGCAGAGCCATCCTTTCGATCGGGAATCTGAGCCATTTAGTGGAAGGTGGGTAAGAGGTTAGAAGGCGGGTTCGGGAGGAGCCTATCGGTGGCACCGGAGTCCAGCTGGGAAGTCACAGAGGCGTTGTAAGCTCCCGAGTACCCGCAGGGTGATCCCGGATTCCCTAGCATTGGGTTGTGGATGTCTGGGATGATGTGCAGCGAATTCGAGAGTCATGTGTACGTGGTGCCAGTTGTTGAAGAAAAGTTGGAATGGGTGTTGTTGTGAATGTTGATGTAGGTGAGGTGATTGGTGGGTTAGGGGTTTGACTGGGCTTCTTGATGGATTTTGGAAGGCATGAAGTGGATGACATGTGATGGGTATTAGGCAGAGAAAGGGTAAGAAGAGGCGATGATCTCGTAAGAGGAAATGTCACTTGTTCCAAGGGCGGGTGAACAAGAGGCTCAAAATCGTTGAAGAGGAGCTGAGCGAACCAGAAGGGTGGGTGGAATGGTTAGCTTTGATTGGTGGACGTAATATGTACAGCATCGATCCCTTGGCAGATTGTGCTGTGGTGTGTGGGGATGTAGAGGCGTGATTGATAGTGTTTCAGTAATGGCTGATCAACGGTCATGTCGCATTGCGAATTTGCGAGATCAGTAAGTGGGGTACGAGGGCGCCCGAGTTCTGTAGATCTGTAAGAGGAGTAATTTATGGATTTGGGTCTATTTTCGTCTGGGGAACTGAGAGCGCAGGAGGTTCGTATTTTCAGACTGAGTCCCGAGGGGGTACATAGGCAGAGCGCCTTTGGTTGGGCAAGAAACATGTATCGTGATGGTCACGGAGCTGCAGACCAAATGCCGTGGACGTCTGAGTGGCTCTGGCTTGGCTGGTGTTGATACACGGGTTGATGGGACCTATGCTTCCTTAAATCTCGTCATTTGGCGCGCGGGCACGAGATCAACGACTCGATAAGAAGTCACTCTGTATTTACCCCAGATCTGATGTTCCTTGCCTGCTGTACTGTACAACGCTGATGTTGGATGCGTTTGGAGTCTAGGAGACACGCCCGCATCTCGTCCTTGTTTCAACGTCGACTCGCTTACGCTCAGGGGTTGCCTGTGCTACGTTAGTGGGGGTGGGCAGGCCCCACTGTATTCCTAACGACCAATGCTGCAGCTGTATCACTGGATGAGGGGCCTGTTGCTTTCTATCACACCGCTTCTCCGCTGCAGCGCTTGCAAAAATGCACCCGGCCACTCTCCAGTGACTGGCCCGCTGTCAATGTTACCCAAGTGCGATGTGCCCACTAGGAATCGGTGTGGTTCCCATGAGGTGGTGCACCACGATGATGGAGGCGGCACGGGTAGGTCAGCTGTGAGCCTGTGAAGCGGCACCTTCCCCTGAATACAGGGCTTGAAGGCTGAAGGCTGTTTAGCAAAGTGAAGAACAGGAAGTAAGGTACTGTAACGGCGGCGACAGCAAAGTAGCTTAGTAAGAATCAGACCATTTTCGCAGTTTCTGCATTACTGGCTGTGCGTGCGTTTGCATTTACGTTTGAGAAGGGTGCGACTCTTTCCGAGGAAGCAGTCAGATCAGACGGATTTTGCGTCTGTACTACCAGCACCATGGTTTCCCAGATCCTAGGAGGTCCCTTCCCCCTTCGAGGTCCATCAACGCAGGGACCCAGGCGGCATACAGTATCGTCTCCATTTGAGCTCAGAGCGGAGCTGCTGACCTTTTCTATCTTTGACTTCTTTCTTGAGGTGCGGGCCGCGTGAGCATCAGGGTGGCGTCCTGAGCTGCCCACGATTGGTTTCGCGGCCGTTTCCGCAAGCGCTCGAGGCCCCTCCTCCTTTCCTGGCTCCCTTCGTCTACTGCAAATCCCAGAACATTATTGCCTCTCAGCGCCATCGCAGATCCGGGGTTCCGAAGTGAGGCTTAACCGTGAATGCTCGCATTGATATGCCTTCTTCGGCTGCTCCATTGCCAGAGAGTCAGACTATCATGACGATGCTCCCACATGCCCTCTTCATCCTGACCAAAGTTGCACGCACCAGCCATTGTACCCACGACCACCTGCTCGATAGAGTCACATATCTGAGACAGGTACAGCGCCCGCGTTCAACGGTGTAATTATCCGCGTGAGGAAATATGTTTCACAATTTCAAGAGGGCGCTGGTCTGGACTTCCCTGTTACCCCATGCTTTCGAATCGTTGGATCTAGCCTGGTGCCTGTGATCGAGGGGTATTCCCCGTGCTACGAATGGGCGGGTCCGCGTGTGGCGCTGGCAGGGTATACATAGTATTTGCTTCTGGATAATTGCTGGTTGATGAGCTTAATTGATATCCTGGGCAGTGGGGACGCTTTTGTTCAGACGTTGTCGAGCGTGATCACGGCCACACCACCACCTCCACCACCACGACCGGTCCGGTATGAGGTCGGAGCTCGCCCATGTTGACCTGCTGGACGTGTCCCGAGAAAATGATAGATCTGGAAATTGAGATGTGCACGTGCTTGAGTAATATAAAATTGTGAAAAGACGAAGGGTCACCGCTTCTCGGGAACAAGAAATAGGGGTACGGCAGACGAGTTCACCCACTACCCCTGCTTTCCCTGGAACTGGTGGCTCTTTGGAATATGTCGAGGGCTGCACCTTTCGAGGCCTTCATCTAGTGACAGGTTCAACGTGACTGCAGCTGATATCAACCTCTTGCAGATAGGCGTTGGTTTGGCGTGTCCTTCCGACCTGCAGCGGGCCTAAGTCATAAGTCCCTTGGTGGTTTTAGGTCAGCACGGCTTTAACGGCTTGTCTAGCTAGGCACTCAGTTAGACCTCATCTACTGTAAAGCACCCAGCGATCGTTGGAGCTACCGAGCCAGTGGATATGGCAGCTGTCGATACGACTTCGTGACGGATTCTAAGATCGGGATTTTCTTTGACGTGAGAGCCAGAGCCGCCAGGATGGCGTCTTTGATGAGTTGACGTCTCAGCCTGCCAATCAGCAGCCGCGGCCACTCCGCTGGTACAAACAGATTCCCGTATGGATCCAACGCAGAGTTTCTAGAGACAGTCGGCGCGAGTGGTGTCCTGGGAAGGATCCAATTAATGTGTTGACCTAAAGAAGTGGGAGAGAGCAGGGCCAGTTGAAGTTACAGTTACAGCAGTAAGTCGTGGGAATATGATATCGAGAGAGTTGTCGCCGGCAGAGGGCAAGGGGCATGCAGACGGGGCAGGGGAAGGGTTAAGCGATTAATTGGACGGCCCTGCAATATCATCAATCAACCACACCTGCTCATCAACACCGCGAATCACGGCCCACCATTCCAAGAAATTCTCCGACAGCCCAGTCCCGAATCATCACCATCACACTCACACTCAACACTCACGGCCGTCCTGCTTGCAGCTCGCTGTTCAGTGCACATTTCGCTGGCCCTCCTTTTTTCTTTGCTTTGCTTTGCTTTCACTTCCTTCCTTCACCTCCACTCTCACCCTCACCTCACCTCACCCTCTATGCCCCTTCTCGCCTAGCTCAGCCCTTGAATGACTCGCCTTGCGCCCTCCCAATCATCGCTCGACTCCATAGTGTGGCTGACGTGAGGCCTGTCGACAACCTTTTTGTGATATTCAATATCGAACACTACATAATAATCCTGCACCTTGAACACGCTCGACGCACTCCACTGCAGACGACCAACATCGCTGGAGAATATCCACAACCACTCACACCTGCACCCGCCCAACATCCTGGCTGCGTCTGGCGTCTCTTCTCTCCTCTGCACCGCTCGCGCCGCGTTCGAGATCTTCGCCTGAACATCCCTCGTGAACGTGCGACGTCAATCAGGGTCGACTAGGGATTCGAAACTCCCCAACCCAGCAAGCACGATCAAGCCGCCACAACGGGCTTACTGCTGAGGAGCCATCTTGGGCTCGACTTCTGGCCAATTGATGCGTGAGCAGCGTACTCCATCTGCATTGCAGTCTCAAGTCCTAGCCGGTGGGCAATGTCGCAGCTCTCGCAACAAGTCGACGGACTCGATTCCCACCTACAGTCCTCCCCTCAAGACAGCCCCACGATAGGTCGCAATCAGGTTCACTACTCTCCAAATAACTCGTCGCCCATCTCGGAGCCGGGAAAAAGGTACGCAAAACCTATTTGCAACTAGAATATCCCCTTGCGTCTAGAATGCTGACTTGAGAACGCCTTCAAGGTCTATACGCAAGGCTGCTCCCAGTCCTTTACAAACGAGTACGACTGCACCATCTCCCTCGACCAGTGCAACCCCAACGAGGACTACGTTTTCACGAAGTGGTGTCGATCAAACTTCGCCATCAACGGGCTCTAATCACGCAGGTCTACCAGAAGAGCCTCGTTCGCCGAAAGAGCGACTCGACGATCTGCTTGCAAGCGAGAAAAGCTTTTACCGGTCTGAGGATTCTTCTGTAGATTCTATCGAGGAGAATAGTTCGAGGTGTGTCCCGTGGTGATGTGAGGTTTCACAATCATCTAACAATCCTAGATATCCCCGCCCTATCCACGATTCGAATGCTGCCTCACGAAGCGTCTCCGATCCTATCGTAAAATCGAAGCCGCCTGGAGGCTCACTGACGGGCACGCGACCACCGATGGCAGCTGTTGCTCCAGCACATAGAGTCGAAATGACCCGGGCACCTCCACGGACGTTTTCGATTGACTCGGCAATTTCATCGATGTCAGGTGGACATTCGCACAAGAACTCGCAAGACGTACCTTCAGGCGGTTCTCCAGACATTGCCAATCTCATCCAGGCAGCCGGGTCGCCAGAAGCTGTCATTCAATATCTGTTGAAGGAGAAGCACTCTCAAGCGGCACAGAATTCGCAATTATGGCGTCTGGTGGACAAGCAGAGAGCCATGATATTAGGGTTGAACAAGGACCTCGAGCGAGCGCTGAAGGACAAAGAACGGTATCGTAAGAAGTTAAAGGAGAGTCTGGCACAGATATCGAATCCTTCTCCTGTTGATTCAACACAAGGTGCTGCTGCTTCAGATGCTGGGTCGACGACTTCGGACACGAAGACTGTTGAAGCCCCCAAAGACGACAATGTTGAAGCTATCGTTGCTGCTGGGCTGCGAGATCCTCAACAGGAACACCTTCCTTCGCCGATTGATGTCGCTCTGGCTCCGTATCCTATCACTCCTCCCGCAAATAACGTCGAAACTCTGATGCTTTCTAATATGGTGGAAGCTGAGCACAAGATGCCATCACCAACAAAACATGCTTTCCAACAATATAATCCAGATGCACCACCAGCAGGATTTGAAGCAGGGCAGCAGCAACGGAAGGCCAATGAGGTCGAGAGAGGGGTCCCATATAATGCTTCGGTACCGCCTTCAAGAAGTCTGCCTTCTGATGCACCTAGAGGACCGCCACCGAATATTCCGATTCCCAAAACACCCATGTCCAGCAACCAAGGAGCTCCCGCACTAAACATTACAGGGCCATCACCAAGACCCGATGAGGGACTTAAATCTTTCCCCGTTCCACCTCCGAGAAAAGCTCCCCCTGCACCTCTCAATTTGGGAAAGCAGAACAATCCAAGCTCTCATCTCCGCCAGGCCTCAGGAACTGGTGAGGAATCGGATTCAGACTATGATGACATATTAGAGGTAGACGAGATACCTTCATTCACTGAGCGAGGGCGACGGAAAACGAGAGAGGAAGATGACAGGGAACGTGAAGCTGCGGCTATGAAAGAGGCGGAGATGAGAAGTCTGTCAAAGAAAAGCGCAAAATCGAAATCGAGACCGACGACCCCATCGGCCAAGGACTTCAAGGACGCCATGCCAGCAAGTCCACGAACCATACCAATTGCGCCACCGGATGCTCGCTCACGGCATTTAGCTCCAACAGAATCCAACACTGGTTCACTGGCAGGTATGCTGAGTGAAGCGTCAGGAATAATCTCACCCCCTCTCATGAGCCCTGGCCTCCCTCTTAGCCCGAGACCGATAGATCGACCCCTCGGCTCCCCATTGCCTCGGAATCCCTCAGATAGCGCATCTTTGAATTCACCTCCAATGTCACCACGCGGTATGGGGGCTTTCCCAGGAGCTGTTCCCCTTTCACCCAGAGCGCCAAGACAGCCAATTCCCCTGCCACCCAACACTCCGCTATCGATTGCTTCTCCAGGATTACCTCATGGAGAGCCTTTGCAGCTGATATCCCCGAAGCCCTTGACGATCGCGAAAAAGCAGCCAGATATTCTTGTGGAAACGAGCCCTCTGGACGAAAAAGCCTCGCCAACCGCTGGAGATAGCAAAATGTTCGGATGCAACTCGATTTATAGAGGGTTGGTGACGGAAGAATATCCAGATCTGCTACTTCCCCCAAATGCTTTGCCTTCAATCGACGTCAAGGTTGCTTCATCGCGTCTGAAGCCTTCGAGAGCCAGCATCATGTTCCCAAAGAACTTCGAGGAAGATCCTGTGTTTACTTTGGCAGTCTTTTCACGGTCGGATCGTAGGGAGCTTTGGAGGGTTGAGAAAGATTCCGCTTCACTTGCTCATCTGGATCAGATTCTGAAGCAGTCTTCCTTGTTCACTGCTAAGACGCCCGAGAAATCGCTTTTCAACGGACACGCACCCGCAAAAGTTGACGCGAGACGGGTCGCCTTGGAGAAGTATCTTGACGACATATTGAACACGCCTATGGACACAGCATCAGCCTTGGAGATTTGCAGGTACCTCTCAACTAATGCCATGGAGCCGCACGCAGGAGATCTAAATCCCCGTGGCGATCTAGTTGAGAGCCCCATTAAGACTGGACCAGGCGGCAGACCGCTGAAGAACGGATATTTGACCAAGAGGGGCAAGAACTTCGGTGGTTGGAAAGCCCGATTCTTCGTCTTGGACGGCCCAGTCTTCAAGTACTACGAATCTCCAGGTGGACCTCATCTAGGTGCCATCAAGCTTCAGAATGCTCAGATTGGCAAGCAACAGCAGCAGGCTGACAGTGGGTCGCCTTCACGTGGTGACGCCGATGATGTCGATAACCAGTACCGCCATGCATTCTTGATCTTGGAACCCAAGCGGAAGGATTCTTCCAGTCTCGTGAGACATGTCTTGTGTGCGGAGAGTGATGAAGAGCGAGATCAATGGGTTGAAGCCCTGCTTCAGTATGTTGATTATAAGGACGAGGAAGATGATGAAACCCCAGCGCAACTGAAGCCGCATGACCGTCAGAATTCGGCCGGCTCTTCTCACATTAACGGTATGAACGCCAAGAAGAAGATGTACGCTCAGGGCGGTCGAAGCGTGACTATGCCAGATTTGGCCGACGAGGGATTGCGAGGAGTGAGCTACGAAAATACCAAGCAAGGCAATATTCCAATCGGCGCAGGGAAGAGTTCTGGGACACCATCACCACCTCCTGCCTACGAGCGGGATCCTTTGGCTCAATTGCCACAGAGTCAGTCCATGAAGAATATTTCAGCGCCAAAGAATGCTCAAGTAATTCAAGACTCCTCGATGTGGGGCAACAAGCATGCTTTCTTGGCACCTGCACAAGTGGATGAGAGAATCAAGCAGAAAAAGCGAAGTTTCTTTGGGTTCGGATCGAAGCCCCGTGCATCTTTGGACTCTCAAGATATTGTTGGAGCCAATGATTCAACGACAAGTCTATCACAGATGGCTTATGAGCAGCATGGACCAATCCGACCAGCTTTTGGAGCTCCTCTGGGAGAAGCAGTAAGATTCAATCATCCTGTTGATGTCAGTGTTGAGTTGCCCGCTGTCGTTTATCGATGCATCGAATATCTGGATGCAAAGAATGCGGCTGGAGAAGAAGGTATCTTCAGATTGAGTGGCTCAAATGTGGTCATCAAGCAGCTCCGGGAACGCTTCAATAATGAAGGGGATGTAAACTTGATCACAGATGGTCAATATTACGACATCCACGCAGTTGCTTCGCTCTTGAAGTTGTATCTTCGGGAACTGCCTACGACGATTTTGACAAGAGAGCTCCATCTGGAGTTCTTGGCAGTCACTGAGCTGCAAGATATCCACGCCAAGATTAGTGCACTGAATGGCCTTGTCCACCGTCTTCCGCGAGTCAACAACGCCCTCTTACGATACCTCTCCAGTTTCCTCATCAACATCATCAACCATGCAGACACCAATAAGATGACCGTTCGCAATGTTGGCATCGTTTTCTCTCCCACATTGAACATCCCCGCGCCTGTCTTTGCGCTATTCCTCCAGCAATATGATGGAATTTTTGGACAAGCACCAGATGATCACGACACACCAGTAGAAGTTACTGTCACCGCCCCTCCTCTTTCACCTGAAGACATTCGATCTCCGCGCCGCCAAAAATTCGCTCAAGATTTGCCAACGCCGAGCTACGAGCAATCATTCCAACAACAGCAAACGCTTCCCCCGTCATTCCCGGTTCCTCAGCACTACCAGCAGCGTGCACAATATGATACAGGTTTCACCCCGATGAAGCCATCGTACGAGCCACAGATGCAAGGAGGTTATCCAACGATGGCCGGACCAGAATATGGCAGAGCAGCTCCTACCCTGGCAGGCCCTTCTTATGATCAGTTTGCTGGTGGCAATGCGGCATACCGACAGTATGCTACGGAAAATCCTCAAGGCGCTAAGAAGAGACGTGAGAGTAGCATGTTTGGCATGAATATTGGACTGGGCCAGAGAAAACCCAGCAATAATAAGTTGAGAGATGATTCTCGTGAGTTTGGAAATATCAGCTCCCGTTGGTTTGATACTGATTAGATACAGGACTTGTTGATGAGGAATCGTTCTTCGACTGAACAACATCATGAAAATGACTCCAAAACGACTAAATGACCTGGTTGAAAGGGGCGAAGGCCTCTTCTGTTTCTCACCATATCAACCCGAGATAAACGACTTTGGACTGGATCCAGAGAAACCACACGATCACGACAGATCGATTACTTGTAATATCTAATGAGTGCGACTTTCAGCGCTTTCTCATTGTACATTAGCATAAGGTCATCATCCGGAGGACCACACACGAGCACATTCAGATTTGCATTCACGGCCTGTTGTCATACCAGCATGGACGTCATTTCTCTTACTTTCGTTCGTGCACGCAAGCAACAAGGCATTTCGCACGCAGCAGTGGAGGTTATACCCAGAACTTTGGTTTGGCTTGGTGGTATTTGTGCTTCACACAAGTCTTTTTCTGCCGCATAGCTAGCGAGCGCGGTTGGGCGCAATCTTCACGTCTTTGGGGGTTTTCAAGTTGGGGAGGGAGAAGATGGTGTTTCGGGATTGTGTACACTATTTTGTTTAGGGTGAGATTTATGGTTTCTAGATATAGGGAGTTACGTTGATGGATTGAAGGATGAGGGATGAGGGATGAAGTGGAGGGATGGATCTGTACGTTAGTTGCGGGGCGTCTATAGGAGACGAATTGATAGGCATGAAAGACGAACTCAGGGGGATTCTTACGCAATGTGACCTTTTGTAAAAATTTGGAAAGGTTGGTGATGGCATTTGATGATCTTCCCCGAAAGTCTTTGTCATTATCTATTTCTCAATCTCATTGCCTATTCCTTCTATATCAAATACAAACAAGAGACAGCACCAACTCCTAACTCAAGCGAGCCCCAGTACATATTTCATTCTCCTCAAAACCTCGAACCCTGCAAGACCAGGTCCTCTAAAAGCAACAATAGAACACAGATTCAAGCCAAAGCCGCACAGGTACCCAAACTCAGTCTCAAAGCCTACCCCAGCTTCAATGCATAAGGCAACGCAGTCTAGAAATGAATTTTCAACCCTCACTCGATCAATCACCAACCTCTCAAATCCTCTTTCACACAAGATCAAGCAAAAGCCAATACCCCCGCCACAACACCAAACACCAAAATCAAACCTCGCACCTAATTATAAGTTAGCTTCTTCCTTTATCTCTCCATTCTTTCCTCCCTAATCATTATCCCTTGAAGCGGAAAGCACAGTACATACAGATCTCAACCTCACTCTCTCCCCAGCACCGGTAACTAGCGCAGTCGCGCTCGTGTTCCCGCTGCTCATGCTCATGCTCATGGTTGGCGTCTTCGTTGGGGTGCTGGTGAGCATGGACATGGACATGGACATGTTCATTCCTGGCATATTTGGCATTGCTGTGGGGAGCGTGGAGGGGGTAGGGGTTGGTGTTGGAGTAGTCTTGGGTGTTAATGGTGTGGAGATGGAAGGGGCGTGGGGTGAGGAGATGAGGGGGGTTGTAGTTGACACTTTTTTTTCGTTAGATGGATGAATGGATGGTTGGGGTGTAGAGGTGGAGGGCATGGGGAGGAATACTTGGCATGGGCATGTTATCTGCCATAGCTGTGGGGATCACTGAGGTGGTGATCGGGACTGGGACTATTAAGTCGCTTGAAGTACCTGCTGGTCCTGAAGAGACGAGGGATAAGAGGGCGCAGAGTGCGAGGATGGAGGCGTGGTGATGCATTTTGATTTGGGTTTTTGGGTGGAATGGATGAAATGGTGGGATCTTGCTCGGTGGTAGGAGGGCAAAAGATGAGAGGAGGGATTGCGATGGGATGAGTAGATGAGAAGAAAGAGGGAGACCGGGATCAGCGCTCTTAAGAGGGTATGCGGCGCGTTGAGTTGATTATGTTTTCTGATGGTAAGTAAACGACATATTTTGCTGCATTCCTGGGAACATATCTTCATTGCCTCTCGGGCCTGGACAAAATGAGAGGTTCACTTCAAAATATTTCCAGTATTGTTATGAAATAATTCTTGAAGAAGTGCTTGTAGGTTGTGATTTCTATTCATATTGTGGTCAAAACCCTGTTCTATCTAATTGTCGTTCATTTTATACATGAAGCGTGGCTTCTTCTAGCACAGATATCTGCGAAAATGGTCTCCAAAGTCCCTCCAGATCCATTCTAGTGTTGTACGTATAGGAATACACATCTCTCCACTATCATACATAAAATCCAAGCTGAGTTTTTGACGCTGTGGATCCAGCCGCGGAGCCAGCGTCTCATCTTGTAACTCCATCCATAAATCCTCATTCATTCATGATTCAACACGCTTAACCAGATTACAGAATACTTGGTCAGCCCAAGTGTCGATGTCGTCAATTTCAACCTCGAACTTGTCGTCAATCTTGATCTCTTCGAGATCCATCGAATCTGGGACACGCAACTGAACACCCAACAAGAGCTGATCGATAACACCACCACAAAGTCTTGTGTCGGGGTTCACACTACGAATTGACATGGTGAGGGGGAAAGGCAGCTCCGTTTCCTTAAAACGCCAGGCCCGCACGAGGAATTGAAGCTGCCATGCTCTTTCCGCGCGCTGCGAACCTTTCTGAATCAGCTTTTCTCGAAGCGCGAGACGCGGCAAAAGAGCATCGATATGTGCTTTGCTAAAAGGGAGGAAATCTTCCCGCGTGTTCCCCACAAGCGAGTGGCCTAGTCGATGTTCCTCCAACAAGGCTGCCTCGATCTGCCAGTGAGCCAGAAGATCTCCGAACCGACGCAAAGGGCTTGTACACCTAAGCACCACATCCATTCCAAGAGCAACATGTCGCCCGGGAGTAGTCGAGGGTTGAACAGCCGGTATTTGTCGTGTATATTCCATCATGATATGCAATGGGGGATTACCAGACTCGTCCCGAGCAGGAAGGTAGACATTGGTGAAAAATTCCGCTGGGTCCTTTTCCGGATTCAAAGGTGTGACGCGATATGGCACAGGAATTCCTCTCGCACTGCACCATCTTCCAGCCACTTCGGCAGCGGTGAGCATGAAGCATGCCACGAGACCTAAGTCGCTGGCGTCGTATGTTTCTGAAAAGTACAACCGAATAGTTGGATCTCCGTAGTAGTGCAAACTCTCATTTACCGGCATCTTTTCCCATGGAGCACCTCCAAAGGATGGGGTTGCAGAGGGTTTGGGGGGCCTCATAAATGCACCACCTCTTCCAGCTAAATATTTCCAGCGAGCCTTTGAAATCTTCTCCAAAATATTCAAATCTCTTTTGTTCTCGGTCGTGAGTTGATCACTCTCGGTCATGTCTCGAGAAGCTCCCTTCTCAAACTCGTTCGATCCAACAGTATACGCCCAGGTTTGTGATTCTCGCATAGGACTGGTGACCTTATACTGAGTCTCATACGTTATATTCACCACATTTCGAATTACCCCGGGAGTTACGATCGATTCCAATATCTCGCCATTGAGATTCATCTTCGCGCTGAACGTTAAGCATGGCCGGCCGGAAGCAAGACTGACATGATCTTTGACGAATTTTGGGCGCAACAGGGGTACTGTACGTTCTGGTAAGTAGATTGTCTCGGTCCGAATCTCAGCTAACATGCCGTCTCCGCCCTTAGGATCAAGATGAGCTGCAGGGTCCGCTGTATGGATATGCACCCAAAATTCTTCAGGATCTTCCGTACGTTCTACGGAAACTCCATCGTCAATCTCCTGTGCTGAAGCATCATCAATACAGTACACAGGAAGATCACCCCAATCCTTGCGAAGATGTTGGATTATGTCCGGCCTCTCTCCCCAATCAAAAGGTGATTGCAGATCTGCGCGGAATCCTTTGATGTCTACATCTCGTGCCAGCCTGCGACCCGTGTGAGGCAGTCTCATTTCATAGGCAGCCTTATTTTCCCAAGGAGGAATGGCACCTAACTCCTGCAATGCTGTCCAGGCCGTCTTCTTGCCCAAAGGCACATCGTTGTATGCACCAATAGCACGCAAGATTGTAGAGCCGATTCCGTTGTAAGAGGAGATTTTACTGAAGCTGCCCAAACACGCCCAAGACTCTAGGAATCGGATGAAAGGCTGCATGTTATGCGTGAATGGTTCGATTCCATGGCCATATCTGAAAGATCGCTCACCCTGCTCCTTTCCTGAATAAGGTCCGATAGTCCCGTAGGGCGTAAATTCGCGGGACTGACGACTCGCAGCAATGAGTTTGCGAGCACTTCTAGCAAAGCGAGTTAAAGGGTGATTCTTGAGTAGCTCTGGCTGCTTCACCAAAGCTTCCCGATAGCTTCGAACGTTTCCAGTGACTTGATTGATGCCGTTCACCTCACCTATTGAATTGATCTCGTATTCACCCCCAGCTCGCATTGTTCCTGCCTCTTGGGTACGAAATCCGATGTCATCCCGTAGCATGGAACGATGGAGTGCATAGAGGACTTGGTGAGGAAATTTGCCATCTTTTGTCTTCGGTATAAACCCGGATAGGGTCTTATCTGCTATCTCTTCCAAAGTGGCATACGTGAATCGACTTGGGTTTGCCACAATCCGATAGGCATTGTCGAAACGAGACGCAGCCTTCTGATACGCAGCATCCGCCTCCGCCCAGAATGCAGTCATCTTCGAGGTAAGAGGTTGTCCAATGTTCCTTGGGGGCACAATATCGAATGCGTGTAGCTTGTCTTCTAACTCCGCAGGTACAGCTTCCTGAGGAAGATATTGCTTTATACCGTCTAACTCTTGCGCTTCAACAAAGTTTGGGACATAGAACTGCGGATGTTTAGCCGTTCTATGCACCCAGCGGCCGGACATAGTGTAGAATTGCGCCTGGAAGTCCAAATGCCGAACGAAAACAGCCAGCTCTTGCTGGCGACTTCCTGAGGCCCTATTTGAGATCAGCTCATGCCTGCCGTAGCCCACGGGGCCGAGAAACAACATACAGAAGCTCGACAAGGTCTCCAGGCAAAAGAAAAGTTCTTTTGCTACCAACATCGACCATCTCGCCACGATCAAATATTGGTGTATGCATACTACCATCTTCGTACTCGTCCTCATCCCCTTCTAATCGAAAGTCCCCCGGCTGGGGACGGAGTACATTGTTCAAAACATCGCCTTTTCTTATATTGCTTTCCTTCGGTCCTGGTGCCATTACATAGTCTGCCGCATGCTCAATCTCCCATTTTCGAAGTCGGTCCCGTAAACTAGAGCCCGTTGAAGGTATTTCAGGAGGAGGTTGCTCAGGGGCGACTTCTATTATCGATTGAGCTTCCAGACGAGACTTATAAATCAGTTAGTTTGAGAGAGAGGGAATTCCGAAGAGAATCTTACCGTTTTACCCCGACTGAAGTATCTCCGCGAGGGCTCTTTGACGCCACTTCTCCATTGTGAAGGGCTGCCAAAAGTCCTCAAAGGCTGGCTTCTTGAAATGCATCTCCAGCAGACAAATGACTGAGTCGCCTGTATACGTACTTGGGGAGACCACAGCATGATTCTGAAGGGAGATGGTGCTCTTATACCTACCATCCCTATGGAAATTTATTTCCTTTGGGAGACGCGATTTCGTGACGCTCTACACAAATTACGGCGGACGGTAGCGCAACTTTCCTCCTACAAATTTCTCCAACCTTTCCGAACCTTAGAGGTTGACAACCGCTTTTACAACTGTAACACAAGTGTTGGTACGTAAAAAAAAAAACTCCCATTTATACTCCTTGCACTCTATTTTACCATCATGATGAACAAATTTAGCATGTATTACCTGAATCAGACTCGCTCTGGGAAGTGGACTACACCAAGATCTCTGACAATTTCCTCTATTTTCGCAACCTTTCCTCACATACCTTCCTACCTCAATAACTAACGCCATTAGTTCGTTAGGCATCCGGCGAAGGACATCACCATGTCGACGTCCTCCAAAGCTCCACCGGGACACTTCAAAATCCTCTACTTTGGACCCGCGGAAAACCACACCTCGAAGAGTTCCGAAGACCTTCCTGCCCCCCTACCAATTGCGAAATTGTTTAGCACTCTAGAAGAAAAATATGGCGGCATCAAGGCAAATTTGCTGGAGAGTTGTCTTATCACGGTAAATTTGGAATATGTCGATATTCCGGAAGATGACAATGATGAGGGGGTGGTTATACGAGAAGGTGATGAGGTCGCCATTATCCCACCTGTGAGCTCTGGATGAAAGAACACAGGATGGTAACAGTCAAAGGACATAAGCCGAGACCAAGAGTCATCCTGGAACACCTGCCTGAAAAGAGATGGAAGAAAGGAGGAAAGGTCCTCGCCCGACCTATGCCCAAGAATGATACCGAGGTAGAAGAAGACGTTGCGTTACGCAACCCCGTCCAAGGGCAAA
>Ga0302325_10017467_pt1 | contig 15168 bp, 14 predicted proteins | sample Palsa_T0_2_FD_201948 | JGI IMG/M metagenome (GOLD analysis project Ga0302325, IMG submission 201948) | Peat permafrost microbial communities from Stordalen Mire near Abisko, Sweden - Palsa_T0_2 | ecosystem: Environmental > Terrestrial > Soil > Palsa > Peat permafrost | place: Sweden: Abisko... | reverse complement strand
GGCTCCACGAACAGCCGCCGCTACACGGTCAGCCCTGGGGAATTTCCATGATCAGAAGTGGGGAGAGTTACGTGATCGGCGCCATCTGCGAGCCCTTGAAAGGGGTAACGGGTGAGGTGGCCCGGGAACGGACGGACGATGCATACGGTGCCGGGCTCCTGTTGCACGAGCAGCGAGGCGAGCCAGTAGTACAGCTCCATTGTTGTGCGCTCGTTCAGACCGGTGTTCATCAGGAAGATGCGCGTAACGGGCTGGGCAATATGCTCCTCTTGGGCCGAGCGCAAGATGCGCATCGTGTGGAAATTCTCGGAGGAGCCGAGTTTCATGTGGTGTTCGTGCAGCCTGTGCATTCCGTGCACCGGCGCGGACGGGAACCGTAGAATTAGCTCCTGAAGAGGGGCGGGCACACGCTGCACCTCGTTGGCGGCGATTTCTCGCGTCAGTCCGCGGCCGTCCCAGTGCCAACCCTTGGGCCGACGGGCGGGCCAGGTGACTCCATCTAGGCCGAGATCGCGGTCGCGCTCAGCGGCCCTGATGGGGGCGGCTTTGACGTATGCGACCGGCTCCTGCGCTCTCCCCATCGGCGGCGCATACTAACCGCAACGCCCGCGAGGGTCCGCCTTCCCCTATGGCTCGCAGCCCGTGCCCGAGCCTACTACGCCTGCTCTAGCGCGTGAGGATCCCGAGGCCCCCACGGGTCTCCGGGTGGGCGACCTCCGGCGGCGGAGGCGGCGGAGGCGGCGGCGGTTTCGTGTCTTGCGGGTTGGGAGACGTCATTTTCAAGAGATTGTATCGGCAAGCGCCCATGACCACAAGACGAGCTGCAGCATAAGGGCAATAGTCGCGGCCAGATAGTAGCGCCCGAGACGGTCGATTCTCTCCTGGTTTGTACGCCAGTAGCCATCAAGCCAGTAGATGAGGCGCCTGCGGACCTCCGCCTCATCCTCACGGAAAGGGTAGAGCTGCTCGTACATGCCAGGGCCGCTGAGGCTGAAGACGAAGCCGCTCTTCGGGAGCAGGACGTAGACACTGAGGCTGATCGAGGCGACCATACTGATCAGCGCGAGCGCGTTGAGCACGCCGAAGCCGCCGGTGCGCTGAATCGATTGTGCCCCGAGGAACGAGGCGGTGAGCGAGGCGGCGGCTAGCAAGATACCGGTCCTCGAGCGCAGCTGTTCCACGGCGCGCTCCTGAAGGTCGAGCGCGCGAATCGCCGCTTCGTAGGCGAGTTCGGACAGCGGATCAGCGGACATTGACAAGTCGAATCATTACCCGCGCGCAGGACAGTTGTCGGCGTCGCTCAAAAGTTCCATGTCAATATGCCCGAGGTTCGACAACCACATGGCACCAAGTCCACCGGACTCGAATCGCGGGCCTCCTGGCACGGCCCCGGGCAGCGCATCAGGACGGCGTGGACCTCGTTGTTCGTGCGGACCAGCTGGCGACCAATGCGGCCCTACGCGCAACCCAGCGACGGGGCGCGGACGTGTGCTCGACGGGGGGTCATACTCTCGACGGGATCCTGTGCCAGCAGACGAGCCAGCGTTCGAGCGTCAGCCGTTGCCGGCACTGTGACCGCGCGTGACGCCGAATAGGCGCAGAACCACGGTCTCCTGCGAGCTGTAGCTCGTCTCGCCAGGCAGGACCTGCGCGATGATCTTCGCGCGCGCACGAAGGCGATGGCTAAGCGCCAGCAGCTCCCGGGCCCTGCGCGAGAGATGCAGCTTGACGATTGCTACGTGGCCGCCAGACACGGTGAAGGCGCCCGTGGCGAGCGTGAGGATCGCGGCCTTATGCTTTCTCGAGTGGTGCCCGGGAGTGCCAGCAGCGACTGCCGTGAGGGTTTGGAGCGTCACGCTGCCCGTGCAGCTGGCCTCCCCTGCCGGACAGTTGACCTTGATGCTCACCATGCCTGAATCGCTCGTTGCCAGGCTGGTGCTGGCAAGCCTAATGCCCAAGGGCGATACTTTGCCTTCCTCGGAGGAGAGAACCCCTCCGATGGCCAAGCCCGACCCTGAATTGCTTGTGACGGCTGCGGGAGTCTGCGGTGTCGTAAAGGTCAGGTCGCTGCCTTCGCTTGTGCCGTTTGCGTTGGTCGCGACAATCCGAACGTGGTAAGTCGTGTTCGCTTCAAGGCCCGTTAGCGATGCCGACACCGCAACGGGGCTGTCTCCCGACCCCGGCAGCGAGGAGCAGGGCACGCTTGAGCCGTAGGCTGTCGAGCTGCCGTATTCAAAGTGGCAGTCGCCCACCGCTTCGCCATTGGGGTTCACGGTTGCGTTCAAGCTCGCTGTGGTTGGCGAGACCGACGAGGCCGCATCTGTTTCAACGGCGGGCGGCGTGTTGGGGGTCAGTAGAAAGCCCCGCTGCACCCCATTGTCAAGGCCGGTTCCCACGATCTCACCAGAGCTGTTGATGCCGTTGGCGCTCGTCAGCGTCCAGCCAGAGCTTGGCGGGATCAGGCTGTTTAGGTCAGTCATCGTGCCGTCGCGGTAGAGGAAGGCGCGTCCACCCGATGTGCCCACGATTTCGTTCGCTTCGTTGACCCCAAGCGCTTCGCTTGTGGTGCTCCCCTGGAGTGTCCCAAGGTCGGTCATGATCCCTTCGTGGTAGCTAAAGGCTTGCTCGGTAATAGCGCCCGTGATCTCTGACCACCCCACGATCATGCCGCTTTCGTTGAGCGCCAATGCTCTGCTCGCCGCGCCGCCCAATGTACCGAGATTGTGCATTGTTCCAGCGCTGTATAGGAAAGCGTTGAAGTAGGACTGGCTGGCTCCGCCCACCACTTCCCCCTTGTTGTTGATCGCGTAGGCAATACCACCCTGATTGAAGCTGGGGTGTTCGAATTTCAAAAGCGTGGTGGTCCCGGAGCTGCTGTCGAGCCACGCCGGTTCCCCGTATCCCTCTCCCCCTACGACTTCATCGGCGTCGTTGATCCCATGCGCTGCGGAGTCGGGGTCCGGACTCGGGACAGACTGAGGCGAGCCATTCGCTCTCCAGACTGCTGGGTATTCGTCGCCCGAGCCGCTTACTTCCGAGCCGGCGACATCGCCGAAGCCATTTATCGCATACGCCTGGGTGCATCCCGAGCATGGTTCACCGGAGCCAGGGCCGCCTGGCGACAGGTCCGTGAGTTTGCCGTTGCTGTAGCGGAACGCATGATGCAGGACTTTGCCACCTTTCGTGTAGCTCGTCTGAGCGGTACCGGCGACTTGCCCCGCGTTGTTAATCGCGTTGGCTTCGCTGGTTTCCCCTCCGAACGTGCCGAGGTCGGTGACGCTGTACGGGCTCGCAAGGGCCGTAGTGACCGTCGTAAGAGATGCGACGGCGACTACAACGGCAACCACGAATCGAGCCGCGGCAAAGCTCGCGCAGCAATGGCGAACGCATGTCCGAACTGGCGCTGCAACTGCTGAGCTCCGAAATAGTCCCAAAGACCTCTGCCGCCCTCGTCCGTGTAGGCCCATAAACGTCTGCCCACACTATACAGGAAGGTGCCGCTTGTGCGCCGACCCGTCCCGGCGCATTTTGAGCCCGTTTGAGCAACTCCGGTCGCCCCGATCGGGCCCGTAACCCACTGGCGCAGGCAGCGCCGGGCTAGGTGCCGGACCCACTCTAGGTTGGAGCGACGACAACCGTGGTGACCGCCGGCACCTCTTCCACCGTCTGGGTAAACGTGGGTTCGCCCGTTTCTTTGACCGGGATCTTGTAGCTAAACACGGCTGTACCAACTGAGCCCGAGATCCCGCCCTTCCTCTTGATCCAGCTTTCGGGTCCCGCGCTTTCGCTTCCGGAGGAGCTAATAAGCCCCAGTGCTAAGCAGTTTGATTCACTCGCCGTAACACTAGGCAGTTTGAATTCCAGAGCTTTCGCGTCAAGCCGCCATCCTCCCGTCCCATTGACCGGCGTCGTGGTATTCCACCCCCGAATCACAGACACGTAGACGACATAGTAGCCTTCGGTACCTTCGACGGCTCCTAGGCTTCCCAGTTCGCCTTTGAATTCCCTCGTAAAAGTGGCCCTCTTAGATGCTTCCCCAGTGACTTTCGCACCACGTTCAGTCCAGCCTTCAGGTACTTCGAGAGTCGCTGTTTCTACTGGGTACACGACCATCATGACGAGTAGATCGCCGTTTTCAACACCCGTTGGCAGAGTCGGAATTCGAAGCACGCTACGGGCAATCGCGACCGCGCCGGCTGGTTCCCCAATGATGATTGGCACTTTGAAGTACTGCGAAGCTCCAAGGTCAGGGTTTGTGCCACTGTATTCAAATGGCTGGCCGCCTTCCCCGGCTTTATAAGTGACACCTTCAACTGTGTGGGTGCCGGCCGCCACCTCCGATCCCCCTCGGCTTAGTGAAAAGATCGGTTCACCGACGTGGAACCCCGGTTCTTCATTTTTGTCGTTGGCCCCAGCGGCGTGTTCATGAAATGCTTTGTACGTTTCATATTTGGTCGTTTCGATGTAGTATTTCTGCCCCCCTGCCGTGCTGAACAGGTTATAGTTCTCGGTATATTTGCTGAATTTGCCAGCGGCGCTTACTTGCACGGCCAGTGGGTATTCCGTCGTGGTACCCCCAGCCACAATATTGTTCACGATAATTAGCTTTATTGAGCCGATATGGGTGGAATTGCCGGTCCCTGCGGCATTGATGAACTTTGGGTTGATTATGGCTTTACTATGTGGGCAGTAAAACGTGTTATTGCAGATGGTAAAGCTCTCGGCGATTTCGGCCGTGACTTCGGAATTTTTTTCGGATTGGCAGTACCAGGCGAATTCGTGAGTGCCGATGGTCGCAATCACCCTGTTGTAGGCGAACACCGTCGTGCCGAGTTCTTCCTGGTACGGAAAGAAGCCATATGGGGTGCCGTTTTCGTTGGTTTTTAGGGTGTTGTTGACGATTTCCCAGCCGGACCCGCGCTGAGATATGCAGGCGCCATTGCAGTATTTGCTGGGTTCCCAGATATTGCTCTTTACCTTGGCGCCCTTGAGACGTCCGTAGATCCCGTGAGTAGCCGCTTCGCCGATCTGGGTCTGGGCAAAATCTTTGAAGTTATTGTTTTCGATGACCCAGCCGGTCGGAAATGTTGAGCTGGCCGGGACCGGTGCCGAGTCGATGCAGGACATGCCCGTCTGGTTAACGACACAGCCTTCGATCGTCCAGTTTTCGTCTTTTGTCACGTAGACGCGACAAAGGCGCCATACCCAGTTGAATTCACAGTTGCGCACGACTATGTGCTGACAGCCACCGGCTTCTGTGGTCGTTTCGATCGCAGCGCAGTTGCCGTTTTCTGACGGCGTTGGAAACGGACCCGCTTCGTTCCATTCTTTGGCTTCGAAAATGATATCTTCAAATACAAGCCAGCTTTTCAGTATCAGGTAAACGTTCGAGTACCCTTGGCGTCCGACCTTTAGGACGGCCTTACCTCCGCCGTAGGAGCCGAAGGTGATCGGTTTGCCTGATTCGCCACTGGTCGGCGGCACGAGGAGCTGTCCTTCTTCCCGTTCGCCCACCGCTTTGGTTTCGGGTGAATGTTCGGCGCCCCCCTTGAACAGCACAGAGTCGCCAGGGTTAAAGTGTTCGAAGGTGTTGACCTTGTGTAATGATGCCCACGCTTTTGTCTCGCTTATCCCCGAGTTTGAGTCGTTGCCGGCATAGCCATCGACGTAGTACGTAGTAGACATTGGGTGCCCTCCCGTGCGCGAAAGTTGGAAATGGTTCGCTGGTTTCGCTGCTGAATGAGTCGAAGGTATCTCAGCGGTGAGGGCATTTGCCAGCTTTTCAACGAACGTACTAGACCCGTGCGATGACCGCTGACGCGTTTCGGTTCCTCAGCAGATGCGGCTGGTGTCGCCGGGATCGCGGCCGCCAGGACGTCCACGATCTCCTGCCACCTCGCCCGCAACAGGTGCGCTACCGCGCGCAGCGCGTCACACTCGGCGTCTTGGACGAGATCGCCGATGGTGTGGCCTCGGAGCGTGTGGCTCGCGTCACGACGATCCTCCTGTGGAAGGACCACGCTTGATGGTCACGTTCTTTAGCCCGTTACCAGCACCAGGACGCCGATCAACGCCAGGACCTCCGTGATTGAAAGACCCACGAGTGCGCTGCCGGGCGTGCCCGACCGTTTCCCGAGGGCCGTGATACAGACGATGCATCCCACAAGCGCCAAGAAGAGCAACACGCAAATGTGGCGCGTGCCCGTGGTGCGAGCATCACGGGGTCACTCAGTTCGAGGTTGCCGGTCACGCCTGCAGAACCCCCGAGGGCTCGGCTTACAGCCTCTGCCTTCGCTTTGGGGCCGGTCTGGCCTTGCATCGCCCCGCGCTGACCAGCGGAAGGGCCTGGCTGGCCGTCAGCGCGGTGTGCTTGGCGACATGATTCGATACAGCGAGCGCCTGCGCCCCGTGCTGATCGCCCGCCGCCTGGATGATGGGCTCCAGGGGAGCAGGGTCCAGCTCGCCTTGTGCGGACGCATCAGGAGGAGTGAGCGCAACGAGCCTCGCGTAGCGCGACTGGATCCTCGGCCAAGGCTTCACGCTCGCACCCCTAGCTTGCGTTTTACGCCGCGTACCGTGAGCGTGGCGATTAATGCGGTCGGGTGCTCGGAGACTACTCCTTGTTGGCCGGTCGGCCCTTCGGCGTCGACACTCCTCCCGAGAACCTCTCGCGGTGGCGCTTGCTGATGCGCTCCGGTTCCAATCCAGCTGGGGCCCTTGCTACGTTGTCTTACCCTAGTTCGAAGGTGCTGAAAAGCTCGAAAGCCACGAAAGCACAGAAGAGCGTCGCAGCATGGCTAGGTTGAAGCCAGCTGCAGGGGTTGGGCCGGTCCAGCAGTCCATGCGGGCACCAGACCGGGCAGGCGCGTCTGTAGATTGGCATGATGGGGCGCTGCGTCACGCTCACCGGAGAGTTCGGCACCGCTTGTCTGGACATGCTGTGCATGCAACTCACGCCGCTCACCAGTCTGACCGATCCCGAGCTGGTGAGCATCGACCTATCTGCGCTCGAGGGTATGTGTGCTTCGGCGCTCGCTGTACTGGTCTCTGCTTTACGTACCGCCCGCGTGGATGGCCTGTGCAACCCTTTTTCCCAGTTCAACGCTCCACGCTCTTGTCCGGAGCTCACGGGGGAGTTTCTGCGAGCCCTGGTGGAGCACCGTGACGATCGGCAGCCTCAGGGGACCGTCGAGGCCGCATGCGGCTGTGAGCCATTCAGCAGCATCGACGGCGTCGTCCGCGCGCGCGAGACCCTGTTGCAGTGGATCTCCGCTGAGGCGAAGCTCAGCGAGCAGGCTCAGGCGACTGTGAGAAAACTGATCTGGGACCTTGCCCAGAACGTCCTCGCGCACGCCGAGATCGGTGGCGGAGTCGCAGCTGCCCGCGTCAACCTGCACGATCAGACGCTCGAGCTCGCTGTCGCGGACCGCGGTATAGGGATCCGCGAGAGCCTCGCTAGGAGCGAGGTTCCGAACGTGAGTGACGACGTGAGCGCGCTGCGCGCGGCCCTGCAACCGGGCGTCACGAGTGAACCTGGGACCGGCAAAGGGATGGGCTTGTACCTAGCGAACCGCGTTCTGGTAAAGAACGAGGGGACTTTGATGGTGCGGTCCGGCAACGCACGCTTGGAGCAACCATCGCAAGTCGAGTTGGCTGCGCCGCTCCCGAACTTCAAGGGGACGCTCGTGACTGTGGTTGCGCGCCTTGACCGGCCGCTAGACCACGAGGCGGTGGATCGAGAGCTATCGCGCCCGCAGGGCGTCGCAACGTAGACGGCGCGTGCGACTATCCGGGTCCGCTCGCGTGGGAAACCAGCGACCCGTGCGCGACGCCGAGGTGCTGCTTATAGAGCTCGGTGGCGCTGACCTCGGTCATCCCCGCGATCATGTCGATTACCACGCGTTCGCTCTCGGCGGCGCTCCCCGCAGCCGACGCGCGCTCGCGGAACGCCGGCGGGAACAGGGAGAGCCGATCCGCTTTGAGTGCGTCGCGGTACATCGTGTAAAGCGCGTCGATGATCCGCCTGTGGCCCTCCTGGATCACCGCCAGTGAGGGTCGCTCGATGATGTAGCACCAGGTCAGGTCCTTAAGCACCGTGACCTCGTCCTTCATCTCTTGGCCAATCTCCAGCACGACATCCTCGCCATCGTCGGTGAGCGTCGGCGCATCAATGTAGCGACTAATCAGCGCCGAGCCGACCACGCGCATGTTGATGCGCTCTTCCGCCAGACCCGCGAATCGCGTCGTCACCGACGCGAGCAGGCTCTCGAAAAGCCTCTCGGCCGCCTGCGCGAGGCGTTCACCGTCGGTAGCGCCGTGGCGGGCAAGCACGTATGTGTCGAACTCCGCGCGCTCCGTAGCACTGGTAGTCAGGCGCTCGAGCGGGACGAGTCCCGCGCGGTAGAAGTCGTCCATATCGTGCACGGCGTAGGTGACGTCGTCCGCCCAGTCCATCAGCTCGGCCTCAAGTGTCCGCCTGTCCTTGGGCGAGTGCTGGCGCACCCAGTCGAAGTAGTCCATGTCGCCGTCGTAGGCGCCCCACTTTTCCGCGCGGAGCGGTGGGTCCTCGGCATGCCGCCAGGGGTACTTCAGCAGGCCGTTCAGCGTGCGGCGGGTGAGGTTGAGCCCGACCATCTCGCCGGAGCGCAGAGCCAGGCGCGTCACGATCCTGAAGGACTGAGGGTTTCCCTCGAACGTCGCGACAGGAGCCGAGCGCACCTGTAGAACCTGCTCGGCGAGATGCCCGAAGGGTGGGTGGCCGATATCGTGCGCGAGCGCTGCCGCTTCGGTTGCGTCCTCGTCGAGCGCTGCAACGAGACGGGTGGCGTTCGGACCCAGCGCGCCGGCGACGGCTTCTTGCTTGAATCGCCGCGCGAGGCCACGCGCCACCTGCGCCACCTTTAGCGAGTGCGTCAGGCGGCTGTGGAAGGTATGGCCGATCTCGGGGGCCGCCACCTGCGTCACATGCCCGAGGCGCAGCAACGCCGAGCAGTAGAGGATGCGGTCCCGGTCGCGCTGGGCCTCGCTGCGCGCGGCCGGCGGCGGTTCAATCAGGCGGCGCTCGTCCAGGAGCGCCCGCTGCTCGTCGGTCGGTGGCGTGAGGCGGGATTGCACGAGCGAGACCGTACCGCCCGTGCAGGTCCGGATCCCTAAGAGGCGTGAACGAGGAGGTCTGTGTCCAGGTGGACGATGCCCGCTTTTTCGAGCGCACCGAAGGCGATGCCCATAACGGTGTGTCCGAGATCGGGTCGACGCTCAAGCACCTCGTCATAGAGAGCCTTGACCGTCCAGACCCTCTCCGGGTCTTGGTGCAGGAGCTCGACCAGAAGCTGTTCTGCTTCGTGCGCCTTCTCGCGCACCGCCTCGAAGGCGGCCTCTGCGCCGTCATCTATGACAGCGGTGTTTGGAGTGGCGATCGCAGGCATATCTTGCGGGTCCGGTGGCGACATCATAATGTCAGTCGCATCGGACGGCTCCGAGGTGGAAGTGAGGAATCCAGACTAGAGTACGCCACCCGTCCGTAGCTGCAGGTCCTTGCGCTGAAGATATCGCTGCAGAATCCGGCTTTTGTGCTCGGCGCCGGGGCCGATCTGATCCGTTCCGCCACCAAGCCGCGACGGCTAGGCTGATCCCGCAACCTCAGCGCTTCCGAGTCGAGCAAGCACGCATGACCTCTGCTCTCGCTTTAGGTTTGTTCTCACCCTGCTGCCCGGGACCATCCCATGGGCGCAGACCTCGAAGCCCCGGTGCTCATGCAGCCAGCTCGTACACGGAGTGCCCGTCGTCCCTGTAGGGGTCGAACACGTGCAGGTACACCGCGTCGGACTTCTGCCGCAGATCGGATGCGCAGAGGCTTCAGGCAGTCGATCAAGGGCCTCCTCGATCGCCACACGCACGGTAGCGGGGGTGGCATCATGCCTGCGCCAATCGAGCACGAGCCTGCCGTCTTGAGCGTCGAGGGGAGCTCCCCCCTTTACTGCTCGGTGGACATGCGCCGCTGAGGAAGCGAAGGCCTGCCAGCGACCGACCTCGTGGGCCAAGCCGGCGATGCGTGGCGGTGCCGTCCGACGCCACGCTATGCTGGTGCGCAGCTTAACTCATTTGCTAATCTGATGGTACGAGTCCTACACGAGCGCAACTACGGGGTGTACGTCAACGATGCGCGCAGCGAGCAGCATCACCTACCCCACGCGCACATTCTGCACCGCCGGAGGCGCATCGGCTCCGTGTTCCTGTGGACGCTCGAGTACTACATGGTCCTCGAGCAGATCCCTGGCTTTCTACAAGAGGTGATCGCCAACAATCAAGAGCGGTTGCTCGAAGTGTGGGAGGAACTGAATCCGCATGACTAGCCCCCACCCTGCACCCTGGGAGCAGACCGGCTACGGCGACATCGTCGGGGCAACACGAAGCGGGGACGGAGTCGACGTCAGCTTTGCCAACGGCGACACCGTCACCGTCAGCCCTGGGCTGCTCGGCGTGCCCGGCGCCGCCGACTTCACGCTCGAGACAGACCCCGAGGATCCGACGCGGCTGCGCACAAGCTGGGCCGACGCGACGCGCGACGTCGACTGGAGCGTGATCCGGGCCGCAACCGACGAGCTGTTCGCGAGCGAGCTGCGAGCACGGGACACCGAGGAGTCCCACCGCTTCGGCCGCCGGATCAGGGCGCTTCGCGAAAATCGCAACCTCGCCCAGGCTGACGTCGCGAGGCTCGCCGACATGGCGGCACCTCAACTGTCGAAGCTGGAAAAGGGAGAGAGCGACATGCGCCTCTCCACGCTCCGCTCGCTGCTACGGGCAATGAACGCGAGCTTCGAGGACATATCCGGCCCGGACGCGGCGGAGTTCTCCGGCGCAGCACTTGGCCGGCTCGCCAAGGCCGCGGGAGTTCACGAAGCCGTCGTCAAGCTGATCGCCAAGCATGTCCCACCCGCACAGATCGGCGCCACGCTCGGCCGCGCGTTCGGCTGGAGCGACGCGGAACTGAACGCCGGGCAGCTCGGTGCTCCTGCATTCGCGGTGGACGTGCGGTTCAAGGCCTCAAGCCCACAGCCGGAGAACTCGCCGCTGCTGCCGATGGCTCACTGCGTCTCGGCGATTACTGCCGCTGGGTTCGACAGCCCCGTTGGCGAGGTGCCCGCCGACCCGCAGGAGCTGCGCCGCGAGCTCCTCGGCGACAGCAACGGCCCTGTGACACTCGAGATGGTGCTCGGGTGGGCCTGGGCACACGGGATCCTCGTGATCCCATTGATGGGCCCTGGTGGATTCCACGCTGCCGTCTGGAGCATCGAAGGGCGCCCCGTTATCGTCGTGAAGGAGTCGCGCACCCTCGTCGCATTCTGGCTCTTCGACATCGCTCACGAGCTCGGCCACATCGCCCGCGGGCACCTCGCTGCCGGCGGCGTCGTCGATCTGACCTCCCCCACCGACCCGAACACGGACGATGACCTCGAGCGCGAAGCCACCGACTATGCCCTCGAGCTGCTCCTCCCCGACCACGAAGCTTTGATCGCGGACATCCACGAGCGCGCGAAGTCCGACCCGGCCAACAAATTCAAGTGGGTGGTCAAGGCCGTCGCCGAGCGCGCCAACCTCAGCCCATCGCTGCTTGGCGTCGCCGCTGCCTACCAGTTGACTGACCTCGCCGAGCCCAAGGATCGGTGGGGCTCAGCCACCAACCTCGGCGCCGCCGACGGCTCAGGGCGTGAGACCGCCGAAAGCTACTACCGCGCGCACGTGCCGCTGGCGAAACTCACCGACATTGACGCGGGCCTGATCCGTTCAGTGGTGCTCAGCTCATGAGCAGTCCAACACCGCGACGCGCGGTCGGCCGACCACTAACCGAGCCGCAGGCGCACTGTCACCGCAGCGTGATCTGTGAGACGCCGCTCGCGCGGGCCGTGCAGGTAGCTGCAGCGCTCGACGCTCGTTTGCAGTGCCCTGCCTACGTGTACATAGTCATAGAGGTAGCCGTTGCCCGTGCGCCCGATCCAGCTATGCGGCTGGGGACTAGGTCTTCCGAGCTCGTGTGCGGCCGTCAGGCCGAGAGCCTTGAGCTGCTCGTGGAACGCGTACTCATACGGGAAGAACCCCGAGAGCTGCGGGCTGTGGTGCCGGGCGACGACGTTGTAGTCCCCTACCAGGAGCAGGCGACTACGGAGAGCGGTCGAGAGCCCGCGGACGCTCTTGAGCAGCGAGGCGAGGAACGCCTCCTTGCGGGCGACCTTCAGCGGGCTCCGGTCACGCGAGGGGACATACACGCCGAGCAGCGTGACCCGCGGGTGCGTGTTGAGGACGATCGCGGACACTCGCCACGGGAGCGTCAGCGACAGCCTGTCGTCCAGCACGTCGTGGATCGGGATTCTGCTCGCCACCGCGACTCCGCGGTCGCGGGTCGCCACCGTGGAGAAGGTGCTGTATCCACGAGCCCTGAGTCCGTCAAGCAGCAGCCGTGTACCCTCCCCGCGGCTCGTCTCGGTCAGGACGAACACGTCCTCGCTGCGACGACGCAGCCAGGAGAGGATCGCTTCCGCGCGCGGCACCGCCGCCGCGCCGATGTTCAGGCTCAGCGCTTGCAGACTCGTGTGCGGGGCGAGGCAGAAAGTTGGGGTGCATCGGCGATGGCGACCGTCGTCGTGGATCGGCGCGGTCCTCCGCGCGTTGATCGGGTTCAGTGCACGTGTACGCTCTCGCGCAGGGCAAGCGGATGCGGGCGCCGTGATGAGTGAGCGATCGGGCATGGTCTCCTTGCGGCGGGCGCCGAATACGCACAGTCTGCCCGTCCTCACGGGAGAACACCACGGATGCAGCGGAAGTTGCCGGCCGGTTCGGGTACCGCACAACGTTGGTCGGCGAGCGTGAGCCCCCGGCGGACGATCGCGCCTGCGGGGGTCGCGAGTTCCTGCTACTTCCGCACGAGCACGGTGGCGCCAGAGCGCAAGGCACTCCTGCAGATCACCGAGCGGTGCAACTTACACTGCGCGCATTGCTTCGTCTCGGCTGTTCGCGAGGGCTCCGACATGCTCTTGGCGGAGATTCGCGGGCGGGTGCTTCCCCAGCTCGCAGCGGCTCGGGTCGCGCGGCTGACACTTACCGGTGGCGAGCCGTTCGCACACCCGAACCTGCTGGAGATCGTCGGTGCTGCACGCGAGGACGGGATGACCGTGACCATATGCACGAACGGAACGCTCGCCAGCGACGAAGATCTCGTTGCGCTGCAAGCGATGGGCGGCGTCGCGTGCAATGTCAGCCTCGACGGTTTCTCCGCCGAAAGCCACGGGAAGTTCCGTGGCAACCCGGCCTCCTTCGAGCAGACGGTCGCGACTGTGCGCAGACTCGGCGAGCGCCGCCTCCTGAAGGGGCTACTCGCCACGCCCAACACACTTGCGCAGGCGAGCGAGTTCGCCGAGCTGTGCGCGTTTGCGCGCGAGTGCGGTGCCGAGTATGTGCTCATGAATCCGCTTGCCTCCATGGGGCGCGGTGTGCGCGGGGTGCGGCGCTTGGCGAGCGACGAGCAGCATTTGCGCGACGTTGCGCAGCTGACCGACCCGTTCGCCGGGGCCAATCTCGACGTCGTCCAGATCCGCTTCCCCAACGACAGCGGCGCGCCACTGTCGGGGTGCGAGGCGGGCACGATCATCTACGTCTTCGCGACCGGTGAGGTCACTGTCTGCCCGTACCTCGTATTCGCGGCACGGACCCCTGGCTCCCAGCATGCCCCGGAGGACTTCATCGTGGGCAACATCCTTCGGGACGACGACATCCCGCGCCGCCTCGACGAGTACCGGCTGCACGACCGCGCAAAGGTCGCGGCCGACCCGACGTGCAGCTCATGCGCATTGGCTTCTGGCTGTGGCCGCGGGTGTCCGGCCGCCGTCATCGCGGCCGGCGGACGTCTCGGCGAACGGGATCGCGAGCAATGCCCTATCCCCGACGCGAACCAGGCCGCCGCATGAGTGAAGACCTTTTCGCGGACACCGTGACGTCGCCGGGCTTGCTCGTGACGGTCGATGGCCCAAATGGGTCGGGCAAGAGCACGCTTATCGCTGCTGTGCACGCGCTGCTGGAGCGTGACCTGCCGGTCCACTGCACACGGCAGCCGTCACCCACGCCACTCGGCGATCTGATTCGCCAGAGCGAGCAGGAGTACCGCGGACGAGCGCTAGCGTGGCTGATCGCCGGTGACCGCCTGGCGCAGATGGAGAACGAGATCATCCCGCAGCTGCAGGTCGGCCGGGTCGTGCTGTGCGACCGCTACATCGAGTCCTCACTGGTGCTGCAGCGTCTCGACGACGTTCCCACCGAGGAGATCCTGCATATCAATCGCGGCATACTGCGCCCCGACGTGCGAATCCGCCTGGTCGCGCAACCCGAAGTCCTAACCAGACGTCTGGCCACCCGACCGCCAGACGCCGCCAGGAGGTTCGAGCGACTGCCCGGCGCGTCTGAGCGGGAACTTGAGCTATACGAGGACGCCGACCGCCTAATCACCGGCCAACACCAGCTCCCAGCGACCATGTATGACACGAGCACGACCGAGGCCGCAGGACTCGCAGAGAGGATGAGCGAGGTCATCCGCGTGTACCGTGCCGAGCATCGATGACGCAGCCGCCCGAGACGCTTGAGATCCTCACTCTGAACATCGGCAACCCGTCGCGGGAGCGAGCGGAGCGCCAGCTCAAGTGGCTGCAGCGCAGGCCGGAGGATGTGGTCGTCCTGACCGAGACGGCCCCGAGCCGCGGCTGCGATCTGATCGCCGAACGACTCTCCAAGGCGCGCTGGGAGGTGCGGTTCCCGCGACCCGTCGAGGGTGAGCGGGGCGTGCTCATCGCCAGCCGCATGCGGCTCGCTGAGCGCGGTGATGACGTGCTCGGCTACCTGCCGGCTCGCGCGGAGAGAGCGCACCTCGCCGGAGCGACGCTTGAGATCGTCGGCGCGTACGTCCCCTCCCGAGACGACTCGGCCGGCAAAACCGCACGCAAGCGGAGATTCATCGAAGGCCTGTCGGAGAGCCTGGAGGAGGCTCCTTCCTGCGGTGTTTTGATCGGCGACCTGAACATCATCGAACCAGCGCACCAGCCGTCATACGCCTGGTTTCAGGACTGGGAGTACGACTTCTACCGCGGCCTACAGGACCGCGGATGGGTCGATGCGTACCGTCATTGC
>Ga0302325_10017466_pt1 | contig 15168 bp, 12 predicted proteins | sample Palsa_T0_2_FD_201948 | JGI IMG/M metagenome (GOLD analysis project Ga0302325, IMG submission 201948) | Peat permafrost microbial communities from Stordalen Mire near Abisko, Sweden - Palsa_T0_2 | ecosystem: Environmental > Terrestrial > Soil > Palsa > Peat permafrost | place: Sweden: Abisko... | reverse complement strand
GGAGCCCAAGTTCGCACAGATTGCGCACGAGCTGCTGCAGTTCATCGACGGCAGCGAGCTGATCATCCACAACGCGGCCTTTGACATCGGCTTTCTCGAGCGCGAATTCGCGCTGGTTGCTCCCGCCGCGCCCGTGCTGGTGCGCAATCTGTGCGCAGTGCTCGATACGCTCGAGCTCGCGCGCATGCGTCATCCGGGGCAGCGAAACAGTCTGGATGCCCTCTGCAAGCGCTACGGCATCGATAACTCGCATCGCGAATTACACGGCGCGCTGCTCGATGCGCGCCTTCTGGCGGACGTCTATCTGGCCATGACCGGCGGCCAGAGTCTGCTGGCGCTGGAGGAATCGGCGCGTGAGCGCACTGAGCTGCGCGCGACGGGGACCCATGATGCGATTCGGCTCGAGCTGCCACTGCTCATCATTCACGCCAGCGCACAAGAGCTGGCCGCGCACGCACAGCTGCGCGTACTGCTGGCACAGAGCAGCGGCGGGCGCTGTCTGTGGAATGCACTGGAGCCCATGACGGAGCATTCGTAATGGCGAGCGCACTGCGTTCGGGTACTGACTGTGCGGTCTGGGGCGAGCTTAAGGGCCTCGCGAGCCGGCTCGGCAGCACGCCCACGCGTGAGCTGTTCGCGCGCGATGCGCAGCGCTTTGCGCATTTTTCGCTCCAGGCCGCCGGCTTCGTGTTCGACTATTGCCGCCAGCGCATCGATGCGGGCGTGCTGGATGCTCTGATCGCACTGGCTGAGCAACTGGATCTGCGTGCGCGTATCGAGGCCATGTTCACTGGCCAGCTGATCAATACCACCGAGGGGCGCGCGGTGCTGCACACGGCGCTACGCCGTTCGGGTCAGACACCGCTGATGGTCGAGGGCATCGATGTGAACGCGCTGGTGCTGCGCGAGCGCGAGCGGGTGCTCAGTTTTGCCGAAGACGTTCGCCAGGGCAGGATTCGCTCGAGCACCGAGCAGGCCTTCACATTGGTCGTGAATATCGGCATCGGCGGTTCGGATCTGGGCCCGGCGATGGCAGTCGAGGCGCTCAGAGTCTTCACGCAAGGCGCGCCCCAGGTCGCCTTCGTGTCCAATGTCGATGGCTGCGGCCTGAGCGATCTGCTCGAGAGCGCTGACCCAGCACGGACCTTGTTCATCATTTGCTCGAAGACCTTCACGACCCTCGAGACACAGACCAACGCGCGCGTGGCGCGCAGCTGGATCCAGCAGCGGCTGGGCGAGAAGGCCGTGCCGCGGCATTTCGCTGCCGTATCGGTCAACGCTCCGGCCATGGACGAATTCGGCGTGCACCCTGACTATCGTTTTGCGATGTGGGACTGGGTCGGCGGCCGCTATTCGATCTGGTCGGCAATCGGCGTCTCGCTCGCAATTGCGATTGGCCGCTCGGGCTTCGAATCATTTCTGGCCGGTGCTCGCGAGATCGATGAGCACTTTCGCGGCGCGCCATGGCGCGCGAATCTGCCGGCGCTGGCCGGGCTGCTCTCCGTCTGGAACATCGACCTGCTCGCTCTGCCAACGCTCGCCGTGCTGCCATACGACTCCCGACTCGCCCGGCTGCCGGCCTATCTGCAGCAGTTGCACATGGAGAGCAACGGCAAGCACGTCAAGCTCGACGGCACGCCAACCACGCTGCCTACCGAGGCCGTCATCTGGGGCGAGCCCGCTGACAACGCGCAGCATTCCTTTTTTCAGCTGCTGCACCAGGGCACACAGCGTGCCGCGATCGATTTTCTGCTGCCGATTCAATCCTCGTGCGCGAGCCAGCCACAGCAGGATCTGGCGATCGCGAACTGTCTGGCGCAGGCCGAAGCTTTTGCGCTGGGTCAGGATGCGGCAGCAGTGCGCGCCGATCTCGCGCACTCCAAGCTTTCGCCCGAGCGCATCGAGGCGCTCGTGCCGCACAAGGTGCACGAAGGCAGCCGGCCATTGAGCCTGCTCATGTTCGAGCGGCTCGATCCTTTGACATTGGGGCGCATCATTGCACTCTATGAGCACAAGGTATTCGTGGAGAGTGTGGTCTGGGGCAACAACGCCTTTGATCAATGGGGCGTTGAGCTCGGCAAGAAGCTCACCGAGAGCATCATTCCACTGGTGCAGAACCCCGCCAGCGCAGCGGGTCTATCGAGCTCGCTGGCTGGAGATTTGAGTTACGTCGAGCCGTGGCGGGCGAGAGGCAAGAGCTGAGCAGCGCAGTGCGTCTCGACTGAGTACAATTCCAGAGTTTGCATTGTGACGGGGAACTCGCGAGTGACCGATATGTCGGCCGAACGTCGAATTGGCGTGGTCATATTTCTGGCGATCTGCGTGATCGCGCTGCTGGCGCTACCCGAACTGGGCCGAGCACAGCAGACTGATCTGTCGCAGCAAATGCAGCTGTTCAACAGTCTGCCGCCCGATCAGCAACAGTCCATCATGCAGCGTCTGGGTATCGGCGGCTCCAGTGGCTCGGGTCTTGGAGGCCTGGGAAGTTTGGGGGGTCTGGGTTCAAGCTCGCTCCCCGGCGGTCTCGGCGGTTACAGCGGCTCTCAGTCCGTTCTACTTCAACAGTACCTGTTGCAGCAACAGCGCCGGCAGCAAGAGGGAGAGGAGGAGTTTGGACCGCCGAAGTTTAAGCCCGGCGACACCGTTCTGATCGATGTCTCCCTGCAGAATGACCAGGACCAGAACAATCCCAACGCGCCCAACGGCCAGAACAACGGCCAGGGTATGACTCAAAATGGAAACGCAACTCTGGTCGCACCCGCTGGCGGCATCAATTCCACATCGCAGCTCACACCGCAGCAGCTGCAATACTTGCAACAGCAGTTGGCCACCAACAATCAGCGCCTACAGGAGCGACCTCAGCAGCCGATCGAAGAATTGCAAGCCGATGAGAAGCAGCGTCTCATGGATCTGATAGATCTGATCCGCTCTCACAACCCTTACCAGCTCGACAGCGCCGGCGAACTGCTGCTACCAGGAATTCCCGCGATGCCGCTGGCGGGTCTGACGGAGGATCTCGCAACGCGACGCGCAGGGGCGGAGCCCGCGTTTGCTAAGCTGCAAATCAGATTGACGCTGCTGCCTTTGAAGAAGGAGGGCTCGGCGGCGCTCAAACCCTTTGGGTACGACCTGTTCGACAATTCCACCGCCAGCCTACAGTCGATGATCAATTTGCCCGTGCCGGCCGACTACGTGCTGGGACCGGGCGATACGCTCGAGGTGCAGCTGTTTGGAAGCCAGAATCAGGTATTCAGGCTTACGGTGGCGCGCGACGGGCATGTGAGCTTCCCGCAGTTAGGGCCCATTGAGGCGGGCGGTAAGCGCTATAGCGAAGTCAAGAGTGACATCGAAGCGCGCGTGGGGCGACAACTGATCGGGGTGCGCGCCAGCGTATCGATGGGCGAGACGCGTGCCATCAATATTTTTGTGCTTGGCGAGGCCAAGTATCCGGGTTCATATACGGTGACCGGCGTCGCGACGGTCACCACAGCCTTGTTCGCCGCGGGCGGAATCAATCATATCGGCTCGCTGCGAGCGATCCAGCTCAAGCGACAAGGCGAAATCGCGCGCACGCTCGATCTATATGATTTGCTGATTCGCGGTGACAGCGCCAACGACGCAAAGTTGCTGCCGGGGGACGTCGTGTTCATTCCGTCCATCGGTCCCACGGTATCAATCGACGGGGAGGTTCAACGACCGGCGATCTACGAACTCAAGGGCGCGGCCAGCGTCTCCGACCTGGTGCAGATGGGTGGCGGCCTCACGCCCACGGCTGACCGCGACGGCGCCGCACTGGTTCGCGTTGACGCGCAGCAGCGTCGCGTAGTGGTGAATGTGAATCCTTCTGCGCCGAGCACGGCGAGTCCGCCGTTGCGCAACGGCGACGCGTTGCACGTGCTGAGGCTGCGGCCCCAGCTCGATTCCGGGGTGACCCTGGAAGGTTACGTCTATCGTCCCAAGTACTTCGCCTGGCACGAGGGCTTGCACCTATCGGACGTGGTGCAGTCGATCGATGAGCTCAAACCCAATGCGGATCAGAATTACCTGCTGATTCGACGTGAGCTGTCGCCGAGCCGGCGCATTACCGTGTTGTCGGCGGATCTCGCTACCGCGCTGCGCGCTCCCGGCACTGCTGCCGACGTCACTTTGATGCCGCGCGATACGATTCGGGTGTTCGATCTCGAGACCAGCCGGGCTAACGTGATCGCGCCGCTCCTGGATGAGCTGCGGGTGCAATCCAATCTCGCCCAGCCAGTGCAGATCGTGCATATCGACGGTCGTGTCAAGGTGCCAGGTGATTACCCGCTCGAAGCCGATATGCACGTGAGTGATTTGATCCGTGCCGGCGGTAATCTTGATTCAGCGGCCTACGGCATGCATGCGGAACTCTCGCGCTACACCGTCGATAGTGGCGAACAGCGCCGCACCGAGGTGCTGTCGATCGATCTTGGTGCGATCCGCAGCGGCGATCAAAGCGCCAATGTCGCGTTGCAGCCGTTCGATCGTTTGTCGATCAAGCAGATTTCCGGCTGGACCGAGCAGGATCAGGTCGTACTCAGGGGGGAGGTCAGGTTCCCGGGTACCTATTCCATCAAGGCGGGCGAGACGCTGCGCTCGGTAATCGAGCGCGCGGGCGGCCTCACGGCGCAGGCATTCCCCGCGGGCAGCGTTTTCACGCGCGTGGAACTCAAGGAGCGCGAGCAGGAGCAGCTCAATCTCTTCGCCGAGCGCATGCGCATCGCCATTGCCGAGGAAGCACTCGAGGCTGCGCGCGGCAACAATTCGAGCTCCGGACAGTCATTGCAAATCGGCCAGACGCTGTTGGAGCAGCTGCGCGGCGCTAAAGCGGTTGGCCGCCTGGTCATCAGTCTGGAGGACGCGATCCATGCGCGTCCCGGTTCGACTAACGATATCATTCTGCGCAACGGCGATGAACTGGTCGTACCCAAGCAACGACAGGAAGTCATGGTGCTCGGTGAAGTACAAAGTGCATCCTCGCACTTGTATCAGCGACGCCTGTCGCGCGACGACTACATCGACCAAAGTGGCGGCGTGACGCGGCAGGCCGACCGTAGCCAGATTTATGTCGTGCGCGCTGACGGCAGCGTTGATGCCGGCCGACGCGGCTGGTTCAGCTCCAGCGCAGGGGTCCAGATGCGGCCCGGCGATGCTGTAGTCGTACCGCTGAATACTGAAAAGCTGCCGGGACTGGTCACGTGGGCGGCGATCACGACTATTTTATATAACATCGCGATTGCAACTGCGGAAGCGCATGCGATTTGAGGCCATCGCTGTTCGGCGATATGCACGGGCGCAGTGATGGACCGCCCCATGTCGATCAACAGCGATGCGCAATGGCACCATCGCGGCCGGCGGCGCCAGTACTAACCTGCGCGCGGAATCTGATTGGCCGTCCGAGGCTGTATATGTGCCGGATGACGCGCGACGGTCGAGTCGCGAAAGGGCGATGGTATCGATCTGCCCGCACGAGTTGCGCTGTTGTGACATGATCAATTAGGCGGCTGCTGCCACGCGATAGTTTGGAAGGCGTTTAGTTGGATGGAAAAGCGTGTTCTCGTAACCGGCGGAGCCGGATTCATCGGGTCCCATCTATGTGCGCGCCTGCTGAAGGAGAATTGCGAGGTGTTATGCGTCGACAACTTCTATCCCGGTCGACGGCAAGATGTCGCCTCCCATCTTGCGCCTGCTTCGACACGACGTTACCTTTCCCCTTTATGTCGAGGTCGATGAGATCTACAATCCAGCATGCGCGGCTTCTCCGATTCACTACCAAAATGATCCGGTACCGACGACAAAGACCAGTGTTCACGGAGCGATCAATATGCTTGGTCTCGCCAAGCGGGTGAAGGCGACGATATGTCAGGCTTCGACCAGCGAGGTATACGGCGATCCGGCAGTTCATCCGCAGACTGAGTCGTATTGGGGTCACGTAAATCCAATCGGCATCAGGTCTTGCTACGACGAAGGCAAGCGATGTGCGGAAACGTTGTTCTTCGACTATCAGCGACAGCACGCCTTGAAAATCAAGGTCGCGCGGATTTTCAATACCTACGGACCGACGATGCATCCTCGGGATGGCCGTGTCGTTTCCAATTTCATCGTACAGGCGCTGACAGGCGAGCCGATCACCATCTATGGAGACGGAATGCAGACGCGCTCATTTTGTTACGTAGACGACCTCATCGAGGGTTTTCTTAATGGGGACCGATGAAAGTGTTGCCGGGCCGATCAACCTCGGAAACCCGATCGATTTTTCGATGCTCGAGCTCGCCGAAGAGGTTCTGCGGGCTACCCGGTCCCGGTCAGAGATTGTTTTCAAACCGTTGCCCAGTGACTATCCAGTGCAGCGTCAGCCGGATATCAGACTTGCGCAGCAGGTGCTGAACTGGACTCCGCTGATCAATCTGCGCGATGGCCTGGTGCCCGCAGTAGACCATTTCCGTCGGATATTGAGATGTTGAAAGCTTGGCGCGGCAGTCCCGCAATCAGGGACGATCGAGACTCAGCGGTCCGATTCGAACCTGACAGGCTTGCATGTCCCCTGATATGAATTCGCCAACAAATGAGCCCGGGCAGCAGGCGTTTCTGATACTCGCGGGCGAGCAGCCGGTTCAAGCGCGACGGTTTGAAAGCCGGCTATTGCCGCTGTTGTTGGATCGATGGCGACTGATCGCGGCTGTGTCGCTCCTGTTTGCCTTCGGAGCGGTGGGCTATTGTCTCAGTGCTGCCAAATGGTACCGTGCCCAGGTACTCATGGCTGCCGTGCAACCAGACCAGGGAACAACCAATCTTGGTTCAGTTGGCGGCGGCCTTGGCGGTATAGCGGCGCTGGCCGGTATCGATCTGGCCGGAAACGACAGCTTCAAGAAAGAATTTGTCGCGCGACTCTCGTCGCGCGCATTTACCTATAAATTTCTGACCGACGAAGGTCTCATACCGATCCTTTTCTCCCGCAAATGGGACGCCGAGCATCAGCGGTGGAAATCGACCGACCCCAATCAACGGCCAACCCTGGAGCAGGCCTACAAGCTATTCAACGATAAGGTCCGAACGATCTCGGAAGATCGCCGCAATGGCCTGATCAAGGTAACCATCGACTGGACGGATCCGCTGCTTGCGAAGGACTGGGCAAACAAGCTGGTCACGAGATTCAACGCCGATATGCGTGACGTCGCGCGCGATGAATCTCAGCGCAGCCTTGAGTACCTGCATCGAGAACTGGCGCGCACCGAGCTTGTCGAATTGCGCCAGACTATCAGTGGACTCATAGAATCTGAAACCCGCAAAGCGATGCTGGCGACTGTTCGCGAGCAATACGCTTTCAAGATCATTGACCCGGCTTTCGTTCCGGAGAAAGATGCGATCGTCTGGCCACGACCCGCACTGTTAGTCGCAGCGGCTCTGATTGCGGGAGGCCTGGTAGGAGCGCTGCTGGCGCTTGGATTGGCGAGCCGACGCGTGTCGGCCGGATAGTTTCCCGAAAACCGGTAGAGACCCAATGTTTGACGGCAAGAGCATCCTGATCACCGGCGGCACCGGTTCGTTTGGGCAGCGCTTCGTGAAGCGGGTTCTCGAGCGCTACGCCCCCAAGCGTGTCGTGGTCTACTCTCGAGACGAATTGAAACAATTCGAGATGAGCCAGGTGTTCAATCATAAATCGATGCGCTACTTCCTTGGGGATGTGCGCGACCTGGATCGCTTGCGGATGGCAATGCGCGAGGTCGACGTGGTGATTCATACGGCCGCTCTCAAGCAGGTGCCGGCGGCGGAATACAATCCGATCGAATGCATCAAGACCAACATATCGGGCGCCGAGCATGTGATCAAGGCGGCGCTCGATAACGACGTAGAACGAGTGATTGCGCTATCGACCGATAAGGCCGCCAATCCGATAAACCTGTATGGGGCGACGAAACTTGCGTCGGACAAGCTTTTCAGTGCCGCCAACAACATTGCCGGCGGGCGTCGAAGCGTCTTTTCCGTAGTGCGCTACGGGAACGTGGTTGGCTCGCGCGGATCCGTCGTGCCATTTTTCCGCAAGCTGTTGGCCGAGAAGTGCGCCTACCTGCCGATTACCGATGAGCGGATGACGCGCTTCTGGATAACGTTGGACCAGGGCATAGAGTTCGTAATGAATACGATGGAACGGATGCATGGCGGTGAAATATTCGTGCCGAAATTGCCGTCCATTCGCGTGCGTGACCTGGCGCACGCGCTGGCGCCGGGACTGCCTACGAACGTGGTTGGCATACGACCGGGTGAAAAGCTGCACGAAGTGATGTGTCCGGCGGACGATTCTCACCTCACCCTTGAATTCGCGAATCACTATGTATTGCGGCCGACCATCCGCTTTCACCACGAGGACATCGATTACGCGACCGACAGGAGCGGGGACGCGGGCAGGCCGGTCGCGTCGGGTTTTGAATACAGCTCGGGTACAAATCCGTGGGTCCTGACGATCGATGAGATCCAGCAGATGAATCGCATCGCGGGCGTCTGAGTCGATTCCTGCGGCACGGAGCGGATGGGATGAAATTGGGGCTTGGCACGGCTCAGTTCGGCAGCCGTTACGGTGTAACCAATGCCCTGGGGCAGGTTCAACCCGAAGCGGCCCGGGCCATGATGCGGTTTGCGCTCGAAAACGGCATCGATCTGTTCGATACCGGGCCGGCTTACGGGACGGCCGAGCAGCTCATGGGCTCTGTGCTACCGACCGCGGCGAAAATAGTCACGAAAACGCGCATTACGCGTCGGCCTTCCTTCAGCAGCGACGATATAGCGGAAGTCAGGACATCATTTCTGGATTCCCTTGGTGCTCTTCGGCGCACCGACATATATGGGTTACTGGTACATTCGCCAGATGACCTGCTGCGGCCGGGCGGTGATCTCATAGTGGAACTGCTGCTGGAGCTTCGCGACCGGGGCGCGGTCCAGAAGGTCGGTGTGTCGGTGCTCAGGCGAGAGCATATAGAATATTGCCTGCGGCGCTATCCGCTCGATCTATATCAGATTCCGATGAATTACCTTGATCAGCGGATCGTTCGGTCCGGTCTGCTGCGGGACCTGCAGGACAGCGGGGCGGAGATTCACGCCCGCAGCATTTTCCTGCAGGGAATTCTGCTGGCGCAACCGGATGACCTGCCGGAATACTTTTCTCCTTGGCGGGATAAGCTTGCAATGATCCGCAGCGAGCTGGCCGCGGCCGGTGCGGCTCCAAGCGCCGCCGGGATAGCGTTTGTGCGCAGTCGAACGCCGGCGAGCTATGCGATTGTCGGGGCGACTTCGATTGCGGAGATGCAGCAATTACTGCAGCAGTCCTCGGCAGCCGCTGCCGGGCTGCGATTCGACGACTTCGCAATCGACGACGAGGCCTTGATTGACCCATGGCGGTGGCCGGCATTTGGGACATCGTGACAGCGGCTCCTCCATGTCAGCCGTAATAGCGGTACTGCAGGCCCGGATGTCGTCTACCAGGTTGCCCGGCAAGGTGTTGTTGCCCTTGTTGGGTGTACCGATGCTTACCCGTCAGATCGAGCGCGTTCGTCAGGCGAAGTCGCTCGATCAGATCATCGTCGCCACCAGCACTGTATCTGGTGATGACGCTATCGCCGCAGAGTGCGAGCGGGCAGGAGTAAGCTGCAGCCGCGGATCGCTCGATGACGTCCTTGACCGCTTCTACCACGCGGTCGAGCCAACGTCGGCCACGGACGTGGTGCGCCTGACAGGAGACTGTCCGCTGATATGCCCTGAGATCATCGATGCCGTGGTGGCATGCCGTGAGCATGGAGGTTTCGACTACGCCAGCAATGCGCATGAGCGAACCTTTCCCGACGGCCTCGATGTCGAAGTGATGACCCGCGAAGCGCTGACTTCGGCATGGCGCCACGGCCGGCTGCCTTCGGAGCGAGAACATGTGACCCCGTATATATGGAAGCATCCGGAGTGGTTTCGGAGTGGAGCGTATAGGAACTCGATCGACTACTCGGCACTTCGCTGGACCGTAGATGAGCGCGCGGACTACGCACTGGTTTCGATGATTTTCGAACGCCTTTATCCGGTCAATACGCGGTTCAGGATGGCAGATGTGCTGCACCTGCTGGAGTCGGAGCCCGGGCTCGGGCAGTTGAATGCCGGCATTCAGCAAAACCAGGGATACCTTAAATCGCTCGACGCCGACCGGCAGTTCATCGGCGCGGCGAGCAGTTCCCCTAAGCCATGAGGATGAAGAAATCATGAGCGGCCCGAGCTTCAAGCAGTCCGAAGCGCTGCTGGCGCGCGCCTTGCGCACCATCCCTCTGGGAACGCAGACGTTCAGCAAGAGCAAGACCCAATATCCGCACGGCGTATCGCCGTATTACATCTCGAGAGGCAAGGGCGCCCGGGTGTGGGACGTGGATGGAAACGAATATGCCGATTTCATCAACAGTCTTGCAGCCGTCACCCTGGGATACTGCGATCCTGATGTTGATCGCGCCGTGGCGGACATGATGCGCAACGGCGTAGTGTTCAGCCTGCCGCACCCGATCGAAATTGAAGTTGCCGAGGAACTGGTCAAACTGATTCCGTCAGCCGAGATGGTACGGTTCGGAAAGAACGGATCGGATGCCACGGCGGGAGCTATTCGTGTGGCGCGGGCATTTACCGGGCGCGATCACGTGGCAATTTGTGGCTATCACGGCTGGCAGGACTGGTACGTCGGCGCCACCCTGCGCAACAAGGGCGTACCGGGCGCCACTCGCGCATTGACGCATGTATTCCGGTACAACGACATCGACTCGCTGCACTCGATACTGAGTGCGCATCCGGGTGAATTTGCGGCCGTGATCCTCGAACCCATGAACATTGAGCAGCCGCGGGCTGGCTTTCTTGGCGAGGTCAAGGAACTCGCGCATCGTCACGGCGCACTGCTGGTGTTCGACGAAGTAGTGACGGGATTCCGCCTTCACATAGGCGGGGCGCAGTCGCTGTTTGGTGTGATGCCGGATTTGTCCGCCTTTGGCAAAGGGATGGCGAACGGTTATCCCGTGTCTGCGGTGGTCGGCCGTGCCGACGTCATGCGTGAGATGGAAGAGGTGTTCTTTTCCTTCACTTTCGGCGGCGAGACCCTGTCGCTGGCCGCGGCACTCGCCACGCTACAAAAGCTGCAGCGGGAACCCGTGATCGATCAGCTCAGGCGCACCGGTGAGCGCGTGATCTCCATGGTCAGGGGGCTGGTGGCGCAATTCGGGCTGGACGGCTGTTGCAGCGTCAGCGGGCACCCGGCGTGGAGTTTCCTGAGCTTGCGTGATGTCGGCGATATCAGTATGTGGGGACTGAAAACGCTGCTGCTGCAGGAGATGTTCGCCAAAGGCGTGCTTACTCTCGGAACGCACAATATTTCCTACGCGCACGGTGACGAGGACCTGGAGCGCCTGCGCCGCGGCTATGAAGCGGGCTTTGCGCGGATGCGCGAAGCAATCGACGGACGCCCGCTGCGCGAACTGCTGCAATGCGAACCGATCCAGCCGTTGTTTCGTGTCCGCTGAGGTCGCGTTTCGGGCGGATGCGGCCCGTGACATGGGTTCCGGTCATGTCGTGCGCTGCGTTTCCCTGGCCGATGAGTTGCGCCGGCGGGGGGTGCGCACGCGGTTTATAGCTCGGTATCTTCCCCCGGCATTGGAAGCCGGGGTCCTGCGGCGCGGACACGCAGTGGTGCGCCTGCCGGTGCCCGCCGTTCCCGATCCGGATCTGACTGGTTACGCCAGATGGCTCGGCGTTCGGACGGATACCGATGCTATCGAGACGGCTGGCGCGCTTGACGCTTCCGGCGGCGCCGAATGGCTGGTGTACGACCACTACGCACTGGATGCGCGCTGGTCGCGTATTGCGCGTGAACATTCGAAGCGGGTGCTGGCGATCGATGATCTTGCCGACCGCGCGCACGAATGCGATGTGTTGCTCGACCAGACTCCATGCAGCGATCCGGCGGCGCGTTATCGGCACCTCGTACCAGCCGGCTGTCGCCAGCTGCTGGGCCCGCGCTTCGCTTTGATCAGAGGTGAATTTCTGGCGGCCCGCGCGGCCGCGAGAATTCGTAACGATGGAATTCATTCCATTCTGGTCGCTCTGGGCGCATTTGCCGAGGAAGCCCATCTGGCAACCATCCTGGGAGGTCTCGGCCGGCTGGTGAAGCCCGACGGCATCCGTGTCAACGTCATCGGTGAAACCCGGCCGCCAACAGCGCAGTATGGCTTCGAACTGATATTTCACGGTTTCGTGGAGCACCCGGCTCAACTGCTTTTGACAAGCGATCTGGCGATCGGTGGCGCCGGAACCTCGGCGTGGGAGCGGTGCTGTCTTGCTCTTCCCAGCGTGGTGCTGGTAATTGCCGACAATCAGAGGCTCACCGCCGAGGGCTTGGCGAATAGCGGCTGCGCGATAAATCTTGGTTCGCTATCGTCGGTGCAGGCGAATGCGGTGAGCGAAGTGGTAGGCAATCTGATACGAGAGCCGGCGAGGGTTGCTCAGATGAGCTCTCGAGCCTCCGGGTTGGTGGACGGGCTCGGCGCCGGACGAGTCGCGGACGAAATGGGAATCATCTGATGGCGGCCATGGATCCGGATTTTCCTACTCTGACTCTACGGCCAGCGACATTGACCGACTGGCAGGTGCTATTGCAGTGGCGCAACGATGCACAGACGCGTCGCTGGAGCCGCCAGACTGCTGCAGTCGACGAAGGCCAGCATCGGGCGTGGCTGTCCGACGTGATCGGTGATCGTCGACGGCGATTGCTGGTTGCTGAAGTTGCCGGACGTCCGGCTGGTACCGTGCGACTGGATCCGGTGGGGAACGGAACCGAGGTATCCTGGACTGTGGCGCCGGAACTGCGTGGACGCGGTCTCGGACGGCGCCTGGTAGTGCTGGCGCTCGAGGGTGTCAGCGGATACATTTTTGCCAGCATGCACAAGGACAATCTGGCATCTGTGCGTATTGCACAGGCCGCGGGTATGCAATTCGAGACAAGCAACCAGGAGTGGCTAAAGTACTCACTAATGAGAGAATTCGGGCAGACGCCAGAGGAACTGAAGCTATGAAGATTGGATCATGCGACATCGCCGCAGGGCGGACGCCATTCGTGATAGCGGAGATGTCCGGAAACCACAACGGCTCACTGGAGCGGGCGTTACAACTGGTGGATGCCGCTGCTGCAGCAGGCGCTCACGCCGTGAAGATTCAGACCTACACCGCGGACACAATGACTCTTGATATCGAAACCGGAGAGTTTCTCATCTCCGACAAGGCCAGCCTGTGGAGCGGCAAGAGCCTCTACCAGTTGTACCGCGAGGCGCACACTCCGTGGGACTGGCACCCGCGCATTTTCGAGCGATGCCGCCAAAGGGGAATCCTCGGCTTCAGTACGCCTTTCGATGAAACTGCGGTGGATTTTCTTGAAGGCCTTGGCGTGCCTTGCTACAAAATCGCATCCTTCGAAAACGTCGATCTGAACCTGATCCGCAAGGTGGCCAGCACGGGCAAACCGGTGATCATCTCCAGCGGGCTCGCGACGCTGGTTGAGATTGGCGAAGCCGCGGCAGCGGCGCGACAGGGCGGCTGTCGGGACCTGGCAATACTCAAATGCACCAGCAGCTATCCGGCGGAGCCCGCAAGTGCGAATCTCGCAACGATCGCGAACCTGCGCGACGCGTTCCGCTGCGAGGTCGGGCTCTCTGATCACACGATGGGCATCGGTGTTTCGGTTGCCGCCGTAGCGCTCGGGGCCACGATCGTAGAGAAGCATTTCACGCTGAGTCGTACGGATGGAGGCGTGGATTCGGCCTTCTCACTGGAGCCCGCGGAGTTGTCGCGCCTGGTGATCGAATGTTCCGCAGCCGCCGCGGCGGTAGGCTCGGTCGTCTACGGGCCTACAGAACCCGAGGTGGCCTCGTTGCAGTTCCGTCGCTCGCTATACATTGCCCGTGACGTTCGAGCCGGTGAGCCATTGACGCGTGAAAACCTGCGCGCAATCCGGCCAGGACGCGGACTGCCCCCAAAGTATCTGGAGACGCTGCTGGGCCGCCGGACCACACGCGACGCGGTTTCAGGCACGCCGGCATCCTGGGATCTGATCGCGAGCTAACAGTCCCTGATGAGATTCGGCATTGCCAGCATTTTCTCCTTCCGGCCACATGTGGAGCATCTGGCGTATCTGGCGGCAGTGCTCGAAGGCGGTGGGCACGAAATCCACGGTTTCACATGCGATGCCGCGCTGAGTCATTGCTACAGCCGCGATCTTCGCGGCCGCGCCCGCGTAACCCACTGTGCGGGGTGTGTTATCGGTGGAATCAGGTCATTTACCGTGCCAAGACTATGGTCGGTGAATCGTCGCCTGCGATCCTCGCTCGACGAGCGCCGGCTCGCACGCCTGACCGTCTCCAGCATTGCCACGCGTTATCGCACGGAGTCCGGGGCTGATCTTGAAATTCCGGATCTGCGCGCTGCACAACAGCAGCTGTACGGTCCGATGGAGGTCATTTACGGCAACGCGAAGCGCTGGATCGGTGAGCGCAAACTGGATGCCGTGCTGCTGTTCAATGGACGGATGGATTTGACCGCGGCGCTGGCCGCGGCATGCGAGGATTGTCGAATTCCGTATGTATCCGTCGAACGATCCTGGTTCGGGCACGGCCTGCTGTTGAATCCGGACCAGAATTGCCTCGGGTTGAGGGAAATAAAGCGCATGTCGCTCGAGTTCCGCGATGCGCCGTTGCTGGCGGACCAAGCTCGGTACGCGGGCCGAATTGCCGCCGATCGCTTCAGACAGCGCAACACCCTTGAGTGGCGACTGTACAACGTGAATTCGGAGTCCGGCGCGTGGCCCGGACCCGCCGGGTCAACCCGGGTTGCCATCCTGCCAAGCAGCAAGAATGAGGTCGAAGGCCACCCGGACTACCAGTCCCACTGGTCCGACCACACCGAGCCGATGGAGTTGCTGCTCAGGAAGCTGCATCTTGATCCGACGTGGTGTGTGTTGCGATGCCACCCGAACTGGTCAGAGCATGTAGGCCTAAATACAGGGTGGCGATCGGAGCGTCTGTATTCCGAGTGGGGCAGAAAGTTGGGAATGACGGTTATCCCGAGCTCCGAGCGGGTCAATACCTACGCACTCAT
>Ga0302325_10017462_pt1 | contig 15169 bp, 13 predicted proteins | sample Palsa_T0_2_FD_201948 | JGI IMG/M metagenome (GOLD analysis project Ga0302325, IMG submission 201948) | Peat permafrost microbial communities from Stordalen Mire near Abisko, Sweden - Palsa_T0_2 | ecosystem: Environmental > Terrestrial > Soil > Palsa > Peat permafrost | place: Sweden: Abisko... | reverse complement strand
CGCACCATCGCGCGTGAAGTGCGCGGCAAACACGTCGACCGGCAGATCCGGGCGTTTCTCGAGCAAGCTGTGAAGGACAGCGATACGCCTCGCGAGCTGCTCCGGCGCGTTTTGCTGCGTGAGGAGCGTTTTGCCTGGTTCGACGACGACGGCGATCGTTAATCACGCGTGGCTTAGACGGTGGCGACGACTTCATGCAAACGCGCGACGACTTCGTCACGGTGATCGGGCACGGTCGAACCCTCCACTCACCGAACGTGCAGTCAATCGGTCTTTGCCGGACGTCGTCGCGCCGTCTCGGCACGGTCGCGCTGCTCCTCGCGGGCGCTTGTGCAAGCTCGCGTTCGGCTGCCACGGAAGGCTCGAGCGGTTCGAACGCGACGAGCGCGGGCTCATCTTCCGGGGCATCGACCGCCAGCGGCGCCGTCTCCGGCTTCGCGCCGTCCGGGACCGGCGCTAGCAGCGGACAACCGAGCGTCTCCGGAGCGACGAGCATCTCTGGAGCGACGAGCGTTTCTGGAGCGACGAGCGCCAGTGGAGCGACGGCGGGCGGCGAGAGCGATTCGTCCATCGCATCGGAGCTCGACGCCGCGCCGAGCGCGTTCGCTGACGTTGCCGCGTCGGGCGCGCCGTTCGAGGCCTCGACTCCCGATGCGGGGCCATCGAGCGACCTCGTCGGCAAGGTGACGGTCGGCTACCAAGGGTGGTTTGCCGCGGTCGGTGACGGGTCACCCGTCAACCTGTGGTGGCACTACGACAATAACACTCAGAACGCGCCCTCCCCGGCGGACGAGCTGCTCAAAGGTTGGCCTTACATGGCCGATTTCACGACCGCCTTTCAGACCGGCTTTGCAAACCTCGGCAACGGCAAGCCGGCAACCCTTTTCTCCTCCTATACGTACCAGACGGTCGACGCGCACTTTTCGTCGATGCAAGCCGTTGGCATCGACACGGCTGCGCTGCAGCGCTTCAACGACGAGACGCCTACGCGAAACGCCGTCGCTCTCAATGTGATGAAGGCCGCTGAGGCGCACAGCGTGAAGTTCTACGTGATGTACGATATCAGCGGATGGACCACGTTTCAGACCGATCTGAAGAGCGATTGGACGGACGTCATCGCGGGGACGCTCAAGCTGACGTCCTCGTCCGCCTACGCCCACCAGGACGGCAAGCCGGTGGTGTGCATCTGGGGCATGGGCTTCAGCGATCGCCCCGGGGACCCGACGTCGTCGATGGATGTCATCGACTTTTTCAAGAGCCAAGGCCTTTACGTCATCGGCGGCGTGCCGGTCGATTGGCGTACCCAGGGTGGCGGATCGAAGGCCGGTTACGGCCCCGTGTACGACGATTTCGACATGATCTCGCCGTGGATGGTCGGTGTCATCGGCGACATCGCCGGCTCCGACTCGATTCGTCAGAGCAACAACGTCCCAGACGAGGCCTACTGCCAAACCCATGGCATCGATTACCAGCCGTGCGTCCTGCCGGGCGACCTGTCACTCCATCAGCGCGGGCACGGCGACTTCATGTGGCACCAGCTCGCCAACATGATTCAGATCGGTGCCCAAGGCCTGTACGTTTCGATGTTCGACGAGTTCGGTGAAGGTAATCAAATCGCCAAGACGGCCGAGAATGCTTCTGAGCAGCCCACCAACGGCAACTTCGTGCCACTCGACGAGGATGGAACAGCATGCTCGGCGGATTACTACCTGCGTCTGACGGGCGACGGCGACAAGATGCTCAAAGGGCAGATCCCTTTCACCTTTACGCGGCCAACGCCGCCGATGTGATCGCCAACCCTCAGTCGCCGGAGAGCGGGGCCGACATCAGGAGCTCGTCTCTCGCGAGGTCCGGCACGTCGATACCCACGGCCCGCATCAGCCGTAGTGCGTTCGAGCTTTGCACGATGCCCGGGCGAAGAAGGTAGTCGAACGTCATTGTCTCGCCGACCACCTGCTCCTCGAAATGCGTGTTCTGGACGCGCCCCTCGAGCTCTCGTTCGAGGACCGTGATGCCGAGGTCATGAGTCGATACGGCCCCGAGCGCACCGTGCGCGACGAGCTCGCGCACTACAGCGCGCGCCCCGGCAATGCGCTCGCGCGAGTTGGTGCCATGGAGAATCTCGTCCAGCAAGAAGAGCACCCCCGCGCGGGAGCCGGTCTCCTCCGTGGGCGGCCCCGGTGACTTCGAGAGATCGATGATCCGCTTGAGCATGCGCAGCTCGGCGTAGAAGTGCGAGATACCCCCTTCGAGTGAGTCCTCGATTCGCATGCTCGTGGCGACCTGCAAGGGACCGATTCGGAGCGACCGAGCGCACACGGGCGCGCCGGCCAAAGCGAGGACTGCGTTGGCGCCGATCGCGCGGAGCAACGTGCTCTTACCAGACATGTTGGACCCCGTGACAACCAGCACACATCCGGGGCGCGGAAGGCTGACGTCGTTTCCGACTCGCCGCTCGTCCTCAATGAGCGGGTGTCCGAGGGCCTGAGCCTCGAAGACGGGCTCAGGCGTGAGCACTGGCCAAACGAAGTCCGGATGCTCGAACGCGAGCGCCGCCAGACTGGCGAGCGCCTCCACCTCGCCGAGGGCGTCCAACCAGCCGCGCAGATGCCTGCCTGCACGCGCCCGCCAACGCAGAAGTGCGAAGGCGCAGTGTGCATTCCATAAAAGTGCGGCCCCGAAAACATAACGAAACCCCTCGTTATATCGGGCGTCCGCAAAGCCGAGGATACGCTCCAGGCTTGCGATCTCGCTGCTGGCCGATCGACCGCTCGATGAGAAACGCCGGCGCAGCTCCACGAGGAGCGGTGCGTCGAATGACTCGCTTTCGATTGCGGCGATCAGCGTTCGCCATTGCGTCACCCACGACCGTCTCGCGGAAACGGAATCCAGCATCGGAGTCATCCGCGCACCGAAGACATTCCCGAGGGCAATCTCGACGGCGACGAGAACCGTCACGGCTCCAGCGCTCAGCCCGAAGGTCGAGCCGAACGCAACTACGCAGGCTGCAAATGCCGGCAGGAGCCACGCAATCCATCGGGTTGCTGTCGACACTTCGTAGTCGCTCTGTTCGGCCCAGGCGAGGACCGCACGCGCGTCGCGGCGGTCTTCGTCCGGCAGCAGCCCCCCCAGCGCGGCAAGCCTCTCACGGAATCCAAAGCGCGAAGCGAGATCGCGGGCCGCCTCTTGTCGCGCGAGCGCCCCTTCCGGCCAGACCACGGGAACCCCTTGCAACAATAGACGTGCGAGGTGCTCCTGCCCGAAGCGGGTCTCCGTCGCATCGATGATGCTCATCAGCGAGGCGCGTCCGAACACGTCGATGTCGCGCGAGTACGGGTGGTCGTCGTCTACCGGAATGATGGCGCTTGGCAGGGAGTCCCACGAGCGCGACAGCCTCGCGAGCCCGCGCTCGTGAAAGCGAACGACCGAGGCGACGAAGCTCGCGGCGTCATGGACGCGCGCGTGCACGAGCACGAGAACGATGAAAACTACAATCAGTCCCGCGAGAGCCGCCCATGCCACGGTCCGCTCCGAGGGGTCGAACCGTGCCCAAACGATGCTGCCGCTCAAAGCGACGGCCGCCAACGCCACCCCGAGCCGGCAGGTCGCTAGGGCGCGCGCGCGCTTTTCGAGCGCCGCGAGAGCCATTCCGTGGGTCGTTCGCCCTCGATCGTAGGTTTCGTGGGCGCGCATAGTGCCATTGCTAGCCCGGGGAGCTCACCGTAGCCGCTTGTCGCGCCGAAAGCTGCTCACCGCCGCTGGGTCGGTCTGTCCCGTCGGCCGCCGTCTGGGGCGCCGCCGCCACGGTTCCGAGGCTAGGCGCCCGTGCCTTTCGCAAGCTCGTGCGCCAAAGGATGCTTTGGTCGATAGATACCGACTTGGCCGCCGCCCGGAAGAGTCACGTATGTCACCGAACCCCATCGCTGTTCGTCGATGGCGGTGCACGACACGTCGCTCGCCTTCATCTCGGCCATGAGCTCGTGAATGTCGTCGCACATCAAGTAGAGCTTGTGCACGTCATTCTCGTCGGACGGGTGGACCGCTACTTCGGCGGGCGGTAGCGCGAAGATGAGCCAGCCGTGGCCCGCATCTACCGACGGATACTTGAGCACGTCCCGGAAAAAGGCGCGGTCGGCGTCGGCGTCCTTGCTGTACACGATGATGTGAGCGCCGTGGATCATGGCGTCAACAATGCCAGCGATCGTAAATCAGCGCCACCGAGGAGCCTCTCGCATCAAGCATCACGCGTAATCGAATAACGCCATGAAACCAAAATCCATATGGAGTTGCTGGTGACAATGAAAGAGCGTTAGGCCAGGATTGTCGGCCACGAAGTCGAACTCGAGCTCCTGAAACCCGCCGAGCATCACGACGTCTTTAATCACGCCGGCGGTCGGCTTGCCGCCAATTCGCCTCAGCTCGAAACTGTGCCGGTGGAGGTGCAGGGGGTGTACATCGTCGCTCGCATTGCGAAACTTCATCCGATAACGGTGCCCTTGACGCAAGGTATATTTGGGCTTCATCGTCTCCATCGAGAACGCCTCGCCGTTGAGGGTCCAGCGATTGAAGCCATGGGCTGCGGCGTTTCGTTTGACCACCGCTATTTCCAGGGTCTCATCCGGAGTTGCCAGCTCCGCTTGATTCCCCATCTTGCCAAACTGTGCGTAGTCCCAGCGAAAGGGTTTTGGCTTCACCCATTGCGGTGCGCCAGTACGGCCCGCGTACTCGACGACAATTCCCATCCCGTGGCTGCGGTCGTTGTCGGAGAGGTCGCCGAGGATCCATACCCCAGGGTGGTTCATTTCGACGATCGCGGAGATTCGCTCGGCGGTGCCGAGCCACAGCACCGGTACCTCGGTGGGCGTTGGCACCGGATTGCCGTCGAGCGCGACAACCCGGAAAACGTGGCCCGGCAAGGCGAGACTGCGGATCTCGGTCGCGCTCGCGTTCACTACGTGAAAAAGCAAACGCTCTCCCGGCTTCACGCGAATGGGCTCGCCGTGACCGAGCATGCGCCCGTTGATGCTGAATAGCTCGTAGCCGACCTCAAAGCCGTTGGGCGTTCCTTTGGCTTCTTCGTCGGCCGCCTTTCCGATCTTCTGCAGAGCCTCGACCGGCTCGCCGGCAAGCGCGTCCATCGCCATATCGCCGCCACGACTGAAGGACGGCACGAACTCCTTCATCACCAGGAACACTTCGCGGTCGTAGCCTCCGGGGTCGCTCTTGGGTTCGATGTAAATTGGCCCGGCCTGGCCGGTATAGGTGCCTCGGTTAAGGTCGCTGCCCGCAGCTACATGCGTATGATAAAAGCGAAAGCCCGAGGGCTTTGGCACGAAGGAGACGCGCCGCATTCCTCTGGCTGGGACGAAGGGTGTGCCCTCCTCGGAGGCTCCATCGACGTCGCTCGGTATCATTTGTCCATGCCAATGAACCAGCTCCGGCGTATCCGTATCATTGTGGATATCGACGACGACACGCTGCCCTTCCTTGAAGCGCACGAGCGGCCCGGGGAATTGGCCATTGTAAAGTGTCGTGGACACAATTTGGTTATCTGCGAGCTCGACCAGACCGGTTGCAATATGCAAAGTACAATCCGCTGGGCCGCCGGGCTGCGATGAGCTCGACACGGACATCGCCGGTTTGCATCGCTCCAGCAGAAGACCCGCACCGAAAAAGGTCGAGCCTGACAGAAACGCACGACGCGAAGTCTCCATCCGGCGTGGTCTAAACAGCTTTTCATCCACGGGCAAGGCCGCCGGGGCGCATTCACAGCATCGTACATTGCCTCGCGGGGAGCTTTGGATGTGACCGGTCGTGACGAACCGGATGGGCCTGCGCTTGGACCGCCCCGCTGCGCCTCGGCGCCAATTGACCGTGGAAGGGAGTCAAGCTTCCCGTGTCCGAGCGCGCAGGCGGGCGGCTCCTGCAAAGCAAGCCACGGCTCGCGACCCTTCCCCGGCTCGTCGATGAGATACAACGGCTCGTCGGCGGGAATCCGTGCGAAAGCTCGGTCAACGGGGGAGCGCCACCAAGTGGCGACGCTCCCCCTTGTCGCTCTCTATCGCTGTTGTACAGGGACGTTCGCCCCCGCCGCATCAGCGAGCGTCGGCGGTTTGGCCCTGGACGATTCCGGCTTCGGCGCCGAGCGCTTGTGCTCGCGCGAGAATCTCGCGAGCCGCAGCGCTCGACCTACCCGTCACTTCGATACGAAAACTGTCTCGCGCCGAAGTCACGTCGATTCCCACCAGCGAGCCCTGCAGCCAGAAGGGGTCTGGCCGGGCGGCCGAGGTTGCCGCTACAAGCTGCTGGGCCTGGTGGCACTCGAGCGAGCGAGCGAGCCGCTCTGGCGTCTCGCCCTTGGTCGGCACGACCAGGATGGCGGCACCTTGCAGGCTCGGATTGCTCGTCTTGCTGGCGGACCCACTGTAAAGAGCCTCAACGTGCTCGATGGCCGACCCGTCCAGTACCTGCGCAATGGTCGCGTCGCTGAATTCGGCAGTGCATCGCACGCGCTGGGCAGCGGTGGCCTGATCGGCGGGACTTTGGATTTGCTGCGTGTTTTCGCAACCGAGGAGTTGGCCGGAGGCAACGGCCATGGACAAGGCAAACATTCCCATTCGCGCTTTCATGATTGATCTCCTATGTTGGACCCGTCGGTCGACGCGTACCTTGCGTGTTTCGCTCGGGACGCCGGCGCGCCGGGGTGCCCGCATTCAGCGGAGCGGATTCAAACATACGAACGACTTTCTAAAGTCTCCCTAAATTGCGTTGTTCGCTCGGCCCAGTCGGCCACCAGGAAGTCGACATCACGCGAGCGCGGGGTCCTCTGCCAGCTTCTCGAGCAGCGCGTTGAGGTGCGTCTGCTCTGCGCCGCTCAGGCGGCCGAGCCGCGCGCCGAACGCTTCCGAGAGGAGCGCGAGCCCCCGCGTTGCCGCGCGGCGGCCCGTGGGAGTCAGGGTCAGGCGGTGACGGCGCAGATCGGTGGCGTCGATCTCACGGCTCACGAAGCCTGCCGCCTCGAGCCGTTTCACCGTAACCGTCACGGTAGGCTTCGGCATGAAAAGCGTGGTCGCGAGCGCCGCCGGGTGTGGATGCGCGTCGAGCTCGGCAAGTAGAAAGAGCTCCTTGGGCTCCAACCCGATCTTGGCGATCGCCGGGGCAACGCTCGTGATTACGGAGGTCAGTAGCCGGTAGTTGAGGGACCACATCTTCGCCGCGTCGATTTTGGCCATAGGGGACTTGCGCATTGATTGTTCATGTATAAACTAAGTCGTCGTTGAACTAGTGTCGCACTTGAAACAATCTACCACCGAGAGGAATTTCCCATGGCCCTCGACCACTACGTGACCCTCGGCCGCTCCGGCCTTCGCGTAAGCCCCTTGTGCCTCGGTGCGATGACGTTCGGTGAAGACCTCGGCTGGGGCTCCAGCGTCGAAGAGTCGCAGAAGATCATCGATCGCTTCATCGATCTCGGCGGCAACTTCATCGATACCGCGAACTTCTATACGAAGAGTCACTCCGAGAAGATCATCGGCGATCACGTCGGCCGCCACGCTGCGCGTCGCGATCGGCTCGTCATCGCGACCAAGTTCAGCGGCAACCTCTACCCGGGCGATCCGAACGGCGGCGGCTCGGGCCGCAAGGCGATCGTCGCGCAGTGCGAGAACTCGCTGCGCCGCCTGCAGACCGACTACGTCGATCTTTACTGGCTCCACAACTGGGATGTCCAAACGCCGATCGATGAGACCATGGCCGCGCTGGAAGATCTCGTGCGAGCCGGCAAGGTGCGTTACCTGGGTGTCTCCGACACGCCCGCGTGGAAGATCGCAGAGGCGAACGTGACCGCGCGCTTCCGCGGCTCTTCGCCGTTCGTTGGGCTGCAGATCGAGTATTCGCTCCTCGAGCGAAGCGTCGAGCAGGAGCTCGTACCCATGGCGCGTGAGCTTGGCCTGGGGATCACGCCCTGGTCACCGCTCAAGAGCGGCGCGCTCAGCGGCAAGTACACGCGCAAGAATGCCGGTCAGGTGAAGGGCGATCGCGGGGTCTTCCTCGAGTACGCTCTCAACGAGAAGACGTACACCATCGTCGATGAGCTAGAAGTGATCGCCAAGGCGCACGACACCACGGTGGCGGGCGCGGCGCTCGCGTGGGTGCAGTCGCAGCCGGGTGTGACCTCGACGATCATCGGGGCGCGGCGGCTCACGCAGCTGGATTACAACGTGAAGGCGCTCGACGTGAAGCTGAGCGCCGACGAGCTCGCACGGCTCGACGCGCTCACCAAGCCGACGTTCGGGTTCCCACAGAACATGCAGCCGATGTTCCCGGCCATCCATAACGGAGGGACCACCGTGAATGGCATCCACGGACCGCTGTCGCCCTTCGTGATTCAGCAGGGCGACAAGCCCTACTGATCGACCGATGCTCCGAAGGATTTAGGAGCGTCCTTTCGCTTGTCAGAGCGGGATGTGCGTTCCGATCTCGAGCGCGCGCGTGTCGAGCTGCACCTCGCGCTTTGCGAGGTGCGGGACGCCATCGTCGAGCGACACTGTGTCGTAGAGCTTGCCGATCGCGAAGAGGTGTGTCGCGCCGCCGTCGAGCGCCGTGCGGAACACCTGAAGGGCCGACACGACGTTCGCCCGGGCCGCCGCCTCGTCGATCGTCACCGTGTACACGGTCACGTGACGCGTGAGCGGGGAGGGGTCGCTGTGGTGTCGCGGCAACGTTCGGAAGAGCGCTTCGATGCCGGATCGGTCGTGATCGAGCCAGACCATGTCGCGGCGTATCTCGGGCGAGTACGCGCGGACGGTGTAGCGAAAGTTGGCGTGGCAGAGCGCGAGGAACCCTTCGAAGTCGCGCGCGTCAAGGAGCAGACACGACCGATAAACGAGCTCTTTGATGGCGTCGCTCACGGCGCACTTGCCTCGGCGAAAGGGTCCGATGAGGAGCGGCCCATCCGGCGGCTCCACTCGGCGTAGAAGTGTCGCACGCCGATCTCGTCGTGGATGGTCGCGTTCTCTTCGCGTCCGTGAAGGAGAAAGCGCGTATCCGTGCTGGCGTTTCGCAAGCTCGCGCCCTGGCCCGTCACGGCCAAAAAGTCCTCGTGGAGGTTACGGCCGAAGGGTCCCCAGATGGCGTTGTGGTCGCGCACGCGAAGCTCGCGCTCGCGCGGCGTATCCCGCGCGAGGCCGAGCCCCCGAAGCTCGATGAGCACCTCGTTCGGCCCGAGGGGAATCGCCGTATCGATCCGGAGCACGGACGTGCGAAGGTTGAACGTGATGCCTGGGAAAAGGTCCACCAAATACCAACCGCCCGGCTCGAGGCCCGGCCAGCCGATGCGCTCCTGGCCCCCTTCGTACTGGTCGTAACGAACGCGCATTGACCCCACCGAGACGTGGCCGTTCGGAAAGGGCGCGTACCTACGCTCGAAGTACCCCGGCTGCTGCATGCCGGTCACCCGATTGAAGTAGTGGATGAAGTCGTGATAAAATTCGCTGTTGGTGTCGTGCCACAGTTTGTAGTTGGTGCGGACGTGCACCTTCTGGAAGTGGAACACTTCGAGCGGCTCGCTCAGCCTGGGCGCCAGGGCGCCGAGCGCGTCGCCGAGGTAGTGAGCCAAGGAGGGTCCGTCGTCGGCCACGTTCACCCAGACGAACCCGCCGGGACCGGCTTCGGTGCGAACCGAGCGAAGGCCCACGTCGCGGGCCGCGAGCCGATCCTGGAAGCCCTCTTTGCGCCGGGCGATCCCGGTGCAGTTGCCTCGGCAGTCGAAGCTCCACGCGTGGAAGATGCAGGTGAGCGCCTTGGCATTGCCGGCCGGCTCGCGGACGAGCGAGTTCCCGCGATGAGGACAAATGTTGTAAAACGCACGAACAGCGCCGTCCTCGCCCCGGATGAGGACGAGATTCCGGCCGGCCGGGTGACTGAACGTACGGTAGTCGCCAGCGTGGGGTAGCTCGCTCTCGTGGCAAGCGAGGATCCACGTCCGAGCGAAGATCTTCTCTTGCTCTTCCCGGAAGAGCACTTCGTCGGTATAGAGGCGACCGTCCACGTAGTGCGTGCGCGGGAGGTTCGGTCGTTCGGCCCATTCGGCGGCGTTGCGGGGCATCGTTAGGGCTCCTTTGCGGCGAAAGACTTCGCCGCCTCGTCATGAAGCAGCGCGAGCACTTCGGCCTTCAAGTCGTTCGCCCGGTCGTCGAGGAGCGCGGCCAACCGCCGAGGTCGCGGAAGGTCGACATCGACGGTCGCGCGAACGCGAGTCGGGATGTTGGTCATGACAAGCATCCGATCGGCCAGAAATAACGCTTCGTCGACGTCGGTCGTGACGAAGAAGGTCGTTCGTTGCGACTCTTCGCTCAGCGTCGCGTAGTACTCGAGCATGAGACGCTTGGTCATGGAGTCCAGGCCGCGGAAGGGCTCGTCCAGGATGAGGACCGAAGGCGCGTTGACCAGGGCACGCGCGAGCTCGGTCCTGCGCTGCATGCCGCCCGAGAGTTGGGCGGGAAAGCTGCCCCGGAAGCCCTCGAGGCCCATGCGCGTCGTGAGGTGCTCGCACGCGCGTCTGGCCTCGTGCGTGTATTCAGCGCGCGCCTTCGGGCCGTAGGCGATGTTCTCGCGCGTAGTCAGCCAGGGGAAGAGCGAGGTTTCCTGGAACATCACGAGCCGGTCGCGTCCGGGTCCGACGACCGGCTTGCCGTCCACGAGCACCTCGCCGCGCGTGGGTCGCTCGAAGCCGGCCATCAGACGAATGAGAGTGCTCTTGCCGACCCCCGAGGGGCCGATCATGACGGTGATCTTGCCGGGCTCGACGTGAAACGAGCAGTCCTTGACGACCTCGCGTACCTCCGTCCCCGTGCGGTACGTCTTGTCGACACGGCGCACTTCGATGCCGCCCGACGGCGCCGGAGGCTGCGCGATCGAGTCGGGAGCGCGATTCGCGTACCGTTCGAGGACGGTCATTGGGTCACCGTGCCGCCGTCCAGCGGGTGAATCGCGCGGCCGCGAGGCGAAGAGCCGCGCTCGACAGAAAACCGGCGATGCCGATCGAGGCCATCCCCACGACGATCTGCGGGTAAGAGCCGCCGACGTACGAGTTCCAAATGAAAAATCCGAGCCCGCCGCCGGAAGCCGTCGACGTCCCTGAGCCTCCGCCCGAGATCATTTCCGCGGCGACGACGACTTCCCAGGTGATTCCGATGCCGACCTCCATTCCGACGAGGATCGACGGAACGACGGCGCGCAGGACGAGTCGATGGAAGATGTTCCAGCGCGACGCGCCCATCGAGCGCGCGACTTGGATCAGGCGTGGATCGATCCCGTCGGCGCCGCCGAGGGCGTTGAGCACCATGGTGTAGAAAGCGCCGATGAAGATGACGAAGTCGATCGAGAGCTCTTGCGTCGGCCAAAAAATGATCGCCGCAGGCACCCACGCCAAGGGTGGAATGGGTCGAAGGAGCTCGAAGACGGGAAAGACGACGGCGCGGACTGGCCGGCTGAGGGCCATGAGCAGACCGAGAGGGACGCCCGTCACGACGGCGGCCGAGAAGCCCACGAGCACCCGGACGAAGCTCGCGCCCCAGCTCCGCCAGTAGCCGGGGTCCGAGACCAGGCGAGCCCAGGCCACCGCGACGGAGCCGGGCGTCGGGACGTGGCTTATCCAAGGCAAGGGATATCCGAGCCACCGCGGGCTCGTCGAGCCGAGCTGCCATATGAGCAGCGCGACGACGTACGCGACGACAGCCCGCCGCTGCGCACGGCCGGCCGACCACGCGCGCGGCCTCTGGGGCCAAACGAGCTTGGAGGCACGCCCGACGGCGTCCGTTGCGGTCGCATGAGCCACCATCCCTTCAGCCCTCCTTCTCGCCGAGGGCGTGGGCCTTCAGAGCCTCTTCGTGCACGACCGAGGTCGTCTCGGCCACGAGATCCCGGAACCGCTTCGAAGTGACGATCGATCGCGCGCGGGGATAAGGAATGTCGACGTCGAGGATCTTCTTCAGCCGGCAGGGCCTAGACGTCATCACCGCCACGCGGCCCCCGAGAAAGACGGCCTCTTCGACGTCGTGGGTGATGAAAAGCGCCGTGCCGCGGTTGCGCGCATGGATCGCCAGCAACGCTTCATGCATCACCGACTTCGTGAGCGCATCGAGGGCCCGGAAGGGCTCGTCGAGCAGCAGCACGGCGGGCCGGTTCATCAGGGCGCGCACGATCTCGACCCGCCGCTTCACACCGGAAGACGTCTCGCCCGGGTAGCTGCGCTCGTAGCCGCGGAGGCCGGCGTCGGCGAGCATCTGCCCGGCTTTGGCCAGCGCATCGGCGCGCCGTAGGGTGCCCTGCACGATGGGACCGAACGCGACGTTGTCGAGAATCGTTTTCCACGGGAAGAGCGCGCCGTTCTGGAATACGACGACGCGATCGGACCCGAGGCGCGCCCGCTGGCGGGGACCGCAGAGGAGCTTGCCGTCGAGGTGAATGGTTCCGCCGTCGAGCTCGTGAAAGCCTGCGATGGCGTTGAGGAGCGTCGTCTTGCCGCAACCCGAAGGGCCGACGATCACGAAGATCTCGCCGGCGCGCACGTCGAGCGAGCATCGGTCGACGGCGAGGACCCGAGACGCGCCGCTGCCGTAAAACTTCGTGGCATCGACGATCTGGATGGCTCCACGCCTCACCTCCGACGCGGGCAGGCGCCGCGCCGACGATTTCCACACGATCGGCGCGGTCATCATGGTGCCGTCAGAGCGAGCTCGCGGGCCCGCCAGACCATCATTCGTTCGCCAATGAATCGAACGATCGCGCTCGTCAGAAACCCGACGAAGCCGAGGGTCAGCATCCCGATGACGATCGTCGGGTACTGCACCATCGTGTACGAAGTGTTGATGAGGTACCCCAGCCCGAATTGACCCGAGACCATCTCCGCCGCTGCGAGCGAAAACCAAGCCACGCCCACGGAGATTTGGAGGCCGGTGAGCACGTACGGAAGCGACCCCGGGACGATCACGTGCCAGAACGCTTGCCAAGGCGACGCCCCCAAGCAGCGCGCGGCGAGGATGTAGTGCGGCTCTACGGACCTCGCGCCCAAGCGCGTGTTGAGCGCCGTCGCGAAGAACGAGGCCAGGAACGTGAGGAAGACGATCGGCGTCTCCGATCCCGAAAAGACGACGATCGCGAGAGGGACCCATGCAAGGATGGGGATGGGGCGAAGCAGCTCGAAGATCGGGAAGACGTAGTCGCGGAACGTCGTGGACGCGCCGAGCGCAAGACCGACGGGCACTCCCAACGAGGTGGCGAGCGCGAACGCGATTGCGATCCGCCGCACGCTCGCCCAGATGTGGTCGTAGTAGACGCTCGTGTGAATCGACAGACCGAAGACCGGGTCGGGGCTCAACCACTCGCGGCCCACTTGAACGATGCCCGGAAGCTTGGTGAAGCGCGGCAACGCCAAGACGTCGACGGCGAGGTACCAACCGCCGAAGAGTAAGACGTAGCCGAGCAACCTCCCGTACGTCTCGGGGCGCCGGAGGACCGAGACGACGTAGGACCCCAAGGCCGAGAGCGCCCGCTGGGGCGCAGGACGCCGGCGCCGGTGAGGCTCATGCTCGGCGCGTTTCGCGCGACGCTCGGCAGGCGTGGACAAGGCGACGAGGAGCGCTTCGATCGTCGCGGCGCCGCCGTTTGGCTCGCGCGCGAGCACCTCGAGCACGAAGCGAGTGTCGATACGGACGAGAGAGACAGCGCCCGCGGCCTTCGCGAGCTCCGCGCCCGCTGATCCCTCCCGCATCGCGTGCCAGCCGAAGACCTCACGCGCGCCGACGGCGCGAGCCGCGTGGACGCCGTCCGGGGGTGCGGGGCGCTCGAGGCGGACAGTCCCGCGGACGACGACGTAGAGATACGTTGCGGGCGCGCTCACGTCGTAAATCGTCTGGCCCGGAGCCGCCGCGCCCTCCTCCGCCGCGTGCGCTAGCGCCTCGAGCGCTTCGGCCGAAAGCGATTGGAAGGGGAGGATGGCCCGGAGAACGTCGCGCGCCGACTCCACGTCCGACTCCGCTGCGTCCGGGCCCATCGCGACGTCCGCCTACTTTGCCGCGGTTTCGGAGGCCGCTCGGATCCTGCCCACGGGGACCGTCAAGCCGCGCTCCTTCAGGACGCCATCGGCGATCTCGGTCACGACCGCGTCCGGCGCGAGCTCGGAGACGGAGATGCTTTTCACGTCGAAAAGGAAGGCGACGTTTCTCTTGATGAGCGCCAGAGACTCGGGCGTAAAGCCGAAGGGCAGCACGAGGCGCGTGGGCGATCCCCCAGCGCTCGCCGGATACGACCCGAAGAGCGCCTGCCACAGAACGCCTTCGTCGAAGCCCGTCGTCTGCTCTTTCACCATGCGAACGACGTTGCGGGCATTCTTCGCGTCTGCGAGATAGAGCTCGGCGTCGAGCTCGGCTTGCAACCAGCCCTTCACGACGTCGGGGCGCTGGCGGATCAAGTCGGCGCGCACGTCGATGAACGCCGCGTCGGTCTCGGCGAAGTCGTTTCCGGTCGCAACGCGGCGAGCGAGGCCCTCGCTGACGAGGCGCGACGCTGTTGGCTCCCACACGACGGCGGCATCGAGCTTCTGGGCTCGGAAGCCGCTCGTGATGAGCTCGATGCTCTGGTTCAAGTACTCTTTGGGCGTGACGCCGAGCTTCTTGTAGACCGCGACGGCGAACCGGTCGGTGCAGCTGCCTTTGGGCACGGCCACGGTCTTTCCGTCGAGCCAGCGGACGGCCTCGGTGGCGCTTTCGAAGGCCGGCGCGTCCTTGCGCGTCAGAAAGACGTTGCACTGGTCGTTGCTGAACCCGATGTTGGCCACGATCCGCAGGTCGCTGACGCTGCGTTTGGTCGCGCCCACGATGCCGGGCATGTCGCCGACGTAGCCAATCTGTTCTTTCCCCGCCAGCATCGCGTTGATCACGATGGCCCCTTGGAGCCCGACGTTGAACTCGACCGTCGAGCCGGCGGGCAAATACTTCTTCCAGAGCTTGAGGTCGTTCATCACGACGCCCGACCAGGCTTCGGCGTAGTAAGGCTGGTAGCCGACCGACAGATGGATCGGCGTGCCCGAAGCGCCGTATTCGGAAGAAGCGCCTTCTTGTCCTTGCGACGAGCTGGCGGGGGGCGTCGTGGTCGCAGCCGCGGCCGAATG
>Ga0302325_10017460_pt1 | contig 15172 bp, 16 predicted proteins | sample Palsa_T0_2_FD_201948 | JGI IMG/M metagenome (GOLD analysis project Ga0302325, IMG submission 201948) | Peat permafrost microbial communities from Stordalen Mire near Abisko, Sweden - Palsa_T0_2 | ecosystem: Environmental > Terrestrial > Soil > Palsa > Peat permafrost | place: Sweden: Abisko... | reverse complement strand
CCTGGCACTGGGACTGGTGCTCGGGCTGCTGTGGCTGTTCTCGAAGTTCGGCCGCAGTCGCCAGGTCAAGAGTCGCGGCCGATGGATGCCGGGCGGCGTCGACGCGGGCAGGATCGAGGTGATGGATCGGCGATCCCTCGGGCGCCACAGTTCGATCGCGGTCGTCCGGGCGGCAGGGAGGATCGTGGTTGTCGGTCAGACCCCCCAGCAGATCAGTGTGCTCCTCGACGCCAATCCGGACCTCGACGCCATCGGCGGGGAGGCTGCAGGTGGCGAGGCATCGGTGATCGACGACCCCTCGAAACCCGGTGAGGAGATGTTGCTGCCAGGGCTGGCGGCAACGACCGGGGTGGACGCCCCCAAGGCATGGGATGCCTTTCTCGAACGCCTACGGGAGATGACAGTTCGTCACTGAGCTGTACCACCGGGCCTTCGCCCGGACACTTCCTTGAGCTTCTGGGGTCCTCATGACCGTTTCGTTGCTCGCCGCATCGTCGAACGTCAATGTGAACGTGAGCGGCTTGAAGAGCCCGTCGTCAGCGGTGCTCATCATCATCGTGATCACGGTGCTCGCCATTGCGCCGGCGATCCTCGTGCTGACCACCGGGTTCACGAGAGTCTTCATCGTGCTCTCGTTGACGCGCAACGCCCTCGGGACGCAGACGGTCCCACCGAACCAGGTCATCGCCGGGTTGGCGCTCATCCTTTCCCTGTTCATCATGGGACCCGTCATCACTCAGATCAACCATGTCGCAATTCAGCCCTACGACAAGGGCACGATCACGGCCTCCCAGGCGATCGACCGTGGCGAGGTCCCGCTGAAGCACTGGATGCTTGCGCAGACGAGGGACAATGACCTCGAACTCTTCACCTCGACCGCCAAAGAGAACGCCAAGAAACCTCAGTCACTTCCCCTGACGACGATCATTCCGGCCTTCGTGCTGTCGGAGATCGAAACGGCCTTCCTCATGGGGTTCATGATTTTCATCCCCTTCATGGTCATCGACCTCGTGGTGTCGGCGATCATGATGTCGATGGGCATGTACATGCTCCCGCCCACGCTGATCTCCCTTCCCTTCAAAATCCTGTTGTTCGTTCTCGTCGACGGGTGGACCCTGGTCGTCAGCTCCCTTCTCCAGTCCTTCCACTCATGACCGGGCCAGAAGGCACGGCGAGCCACGGGACCGACCTCTGGACGGTGGAGAGGTCGTGAACGACACCACTGTGCTGCACATGGCGTCTCAGGCCTTGATCCTGATCGCCGAGCTCGCCGGACCGGTTCTCGTGGTGAGCCTTGTCGTGGGACTGGTGGTGTCGCTCTTCCAGGCGGTGACCTCCATACAGGAGTTCACCCTCACCTTTCTGCCCAAGGTCGTGGCGATCGGCATCGTCCTCTTGTTCTGCGGCCACTGGATGCTCAACGACGCCGTCACCTACACCGAACAGCTGTACAGATCCATCCCGACCATGGTGAATGCGCCGGGATGACCCTCCCGTTTTCACCCGCTTTCGCCGTCGCCTTCGTTCTGGCGCTGGTCCGTGCCTCGGCATGGGTGGTGATCTGCCCACCGTTTGCCAACAAGTCGATCCCGGCCATGGCGAAGATAGGCATTTCGCTCGGCATCGCGGTCGAGGCTGCCGTCACATTGCAGCACGAGACCCTCCCGTCGAGCGACAGCCAGATCCTGGCCCAGGTCCTGGTGCAGGCGTCAATCGGTTTCGTGCTCGGATTCGTCGTCTCGCTTTTCGTCACGGCGGTCGTGGCCGCCGGCAGCCTGATCGATCTCTTCTCCGGCCTCAACCTCCCGCAAGCCCTCGACCCTCTCTCCATGCAACAGACACCGATCATCGGCCAGTTCTACAATCTGGTGGCGACGGCACTGCTGTTCACGACGGGTTCGGTCCTGGTCATCGTGGACGGCTTCCTCCGCTCCTTCAAGGCGGTGGGAACGACCCTTCCCCACATCACCATGGGCACCGTGGCCAGCGTGATCACCGGTGACGTCACCACGTTCTTCGCGGCCGCGGTCGAGATCGCCGCTCCGGTCATCGTGGTCCTGTTCGCGACCCAAGTCCTGCTTGCGCTACTGGCCAAGTCGGCTCCGCAGATCAACGTGTTCGTGTTCGGAATGCCTCTCCAAATCCTGGTCGCGCTGTTGGCGGTGGGCTTGGCTCTCGTCGCCCTCCCCGGCGACGTCACCAATCTGGTGGGCCGGGCCATGACCCAGGTCTTCGGGAGCTGAGGATGGCGGACAAGTCTCAGCGCACCGAACAGCCCACCGCCAAGCACCGCAAGGAGGTCCGCGAGAAGGGCAAAGTGGCCCGTTCACCCGAACTCGGCTCATGGGCCAGCCTGCTCGCCGTCGCCGTGCTGCTTCCCCGGCTGGGCGGTCTGGCCGCCAACCGGGTCGACGCGTTCCTCCGGGTCGTTCTCAACGCGGTCGCGCACCCCAGTACCTCTGCGGCCATGGGAGTGCTGGCCGAGGGTCTCGAGACGGCAGCCATGGCGGCCCTCCCTATTTTGCTCGTGTGCACCGGGATCGGCGTCGTCTCCTCCTTCGCGCAGGTCGGCCTCCGCTTCACTCCGAAGGCTCTCACGCCGCAGTTCTCGCGGATCAGCCCCCGAACTGGGTTCAAGCGGGTCATCTCCACCCAGGGCGCCTGGTCGCTCGGCAAGACCCTGGTGAAGCTCTGCATCCTGGCGGCGATGGGCTACGTGCTCCTCCACCAGCTGATGAACTCCGTGCTCGGTGGCGCAACGCTGCCGCTCCCCACAACGCTCGGGATCGCGGGCGCCTCCACCTCGGCGGTCCTGCGGAACATCGGTGTGGTGGCGCTCTTGGTCGCCGCAGCGGATTACACCTTTCAGCGGAGGTCCTATCAGCAGGGCCTGCGGATGACCAAGCAAGAGGTGAAGGACGAGAACCGCCGCAACGATGGCTCCCCCGAAGTCCGCCGTGCGTTGCGGAGCAAGGCACGCCAGCTGTCTCGCATGCGGATGTTGGCGGCCGTGGCCACAGCCGACGTGGTGGTGACGAACCCGACCCATTTCGCCGTCGCCATTGCCTACGACCGGAAGAAGGACAGGGCGCCGCGGGTGGTGGCCAAGGGCGCGGACGTCATCGCCGCCCGGATCCGGACCCGAGCGGCGGAGCACCGGGTGCCGATCGTGGAGAATCCGGTGCTGGCTCGGACGCTGCACGCATCGTGCCAGGTGGACGATGTCGTCCCGGCTGCCCTCTACACAGCCGTCGCCCGGCTGCTGGCCTTCGTCTACTCGCTCTCGCCGACCGCCAAGATGCTCGGAGAGATCCACCGGATGGCACCGGCTGCGTTGGGTGCCACCGGTTGAGCAGTGCTGCTCGGTACGTCCCCCTGAACTCTGCCCCCGTACCGTGACGTAGTACCGACAGCAGTGCCAGGCCAGGACGGCCGACATGTGTCCAGGGACGGAAAGAACGCGGGAGCCGGCAAGGGGTGGCGCACGTGAAGACCGTCCAACGGGATCAGCCCGGGAACGTGCATGGCTGAGCCGATCGCGCTCGGATCGGGGGCCGGCCAGGACCAGCGCTGGCGACGCATGGTCTCCATGGCCATACCCCTCTCGGTCGTTGCGGTCGTCGTCGTCTTGGTGGTCCCGCTCCCCACATTCGTCGTCGACCTCCTCATCACCGCCAACATCACCGGATCGATCCTGATCCTCCTCACAGCCATGCAAGTGAAGCGCCCGCTCGACTTCTCGGTGTTCCCGACGCTCGTCCTGGTGGCCACCATGTTCCGCCTGGCCCTCAATGTCGCAGCCACGCGGCTCATCCTCCTGCACGGGTACGCCGGGGTGGTGATCGAGAGCTTCGGCCACTTCGTGATCGGGGGTTCCATCCTCGTCGGGCTCGTCGTCTTCTTCATCCTCATTGTCATTCAGTTCGTGGTGATCACCTCCGGAGCGGGCAGGGTGGCCGAGGTCGCCGCCCGTTTCACTCTCGACGGCATGCCGGGCAAGCAGATGGCGATCGACGCCGACCTGCACGCCGGTGCGATCGACGAGATAGAGGCCAAGCGCCGGCGCCAAGAAGTGGCCGATGAGGCAGATTTCTACGGAGCGATGGACGGCGCCTCGAAGTTCGTCCGCGGCGATGCGATCGCCGCCATCGTCATCACCGCCATCAACCTGATCGGTGGTCTCGCCATCGGGGTGGCCCAGCACCACCTCTCACTGTCCAACGCCATCTCCACCTACAGCCTGCTGTCGGTCGGCGACGGGTTGGTCTCGCAGATCCCCGCCCTGCTGCTGTCGCTGTCGACCGCCATCATCGTGACCAGGGCCGCCACCGAGCACGATCTCGGTCACGACGTTCTGACCCAACTGTCCCGCTACCGGCGGATCGTCCGGACGACTGGGTTGGTCATGGCCGGACTGGCCATCATTCCCGGCCTTCCGAAACTGCCCTTCCTGCTCATTGGTGGTTCCGTCTTCTTCTTCGGCACGCGTCTCCCCAAGGACCCGAGCGCGCAGGAAGCGGAACCCCTGCAGTCGCCGGCCGCCGTGACCACGGACACCCCCGAATCGATTGCCGCTGGCATCGCGGTGGAACAGCTGGTCCTGGAGCTCGGGCTCGAGTTGATCGACCTCGTCCAAACCGAGCGGGGCGGCGATCTGCTGGACCGGGTCAAGGCGCTGCGGCGAAACGTGGCCGCGGAACTCGGCATCGTCATGCCGCAGGTCCATACCCGTGACAATCTCGACCTGCCCCCGTCCGTCTACGCGATCCGGGTCCAGGGGGTCGAGGTCGCCCGGGGCGAAGCGCCGAGAGGGAAGCTCCTGGCGGTTGGCCAGAATCTGGAGGAGCTGGCCGGGATCGAGACGCGTGACCCGGCCTTCGGCGGGCGGGCCAAGTGGATCCCCGCCGAACTCAGTCACCAAGCAGTGGTTGCCGGCGTCACGGTCGTGGACCGCTCAGCCGTGGTGACCACCCACCTCGCAGAGGTCGTGCGCGAGCACGCGGGCACCATCGTCTCGCGCCAGGACACCAAGCTGCTGCTCGACGCCCTGAAGGGCGCCAACCCGGTGGTGCTCGAAGAGATGGCGGCTGCCAATGTGACGCTCGGTGATGTCCAGGGAGTCCTCCGGGGCTTGCTCGACGAGGGCATTCCCGTGCGCGACCTCGTCCGCATTGTCGAATCCATGACCGAGCAGGCACGCACCCAACAGAAGGACTCCGACAGCCTCCTGGAGTCGGCCCGGATCGCACTGGGCTCCACCATCGGGTCGTTGTTCGCGGTCAACGGCACAATCCCGATCATCACCATGGCGCCGTCACTCGAGCAGGGCCTGATCGCCTCTATACGCACCGGCGACCGTGGTCGGACGCTCGGGATCGAGGCGGCCGTCGCCGAATCACTGGTACGCCAGGTGGCCAAGTTGAGCCAGGAGGCCGAGTCCCGGGGAATCACGCCGGTCCTGCTCTGCGCGACCCGCCTGCGCCTGGCCCTCCGGCGCCTGCTCAAGCCGAGCCTCCCCCGTCTGGCCATCGTCGGAGCGGGCGAGATCGGGCCTGCGATGTCCCTCGACACGGTCGGGAGCGTGTCCGATGAAGCCGTGGTCGCGCAATGAACCGATGGAGGCCGACATGAGCGGGACCGCGCAATTCGAGGGGCGCACGGCCGAAGAGGCCGTGGCCCGCGCCCGGGCGGCGCTCGGGGAGGCCGGCGCTCTCCGTTGCTGGAAGACGAGGCGGGGCGGGGTCGGCGGATTCTTTGCCAAGGAGGTCTTCGTCGCCGGACTCACGCCGCCCCCGGGGTCCGGGGAGACGCGGGGCAGGGCGTCGCGGCTACGGCCCGGCCAGAAGCGAGGAGGACCCGACAGCGCTGGCGTTGCCGACGCCGCGCCGCAAGCTGGCACGACGTCGGTGTCGGCGGTCGGTCCCGGCCCTCGAGGCATGGAGGACAGGTCCGCTGGGCCCGAGGACCACCTCTCCCGGCTGGTCGAATCCACTTCCGATCAGGTGTCCCTGGCCATCCCGGCCGAGGCGTTCAACGAGGTTCTGGCGGAAGCGCAGGCGGCGTTGCGACGGGAGCAGGAGGGCAACGGCGTCGCCATTCCGCACATTCCGGCGGATCCGGGACCCCAGGCCGTCGCTACGGGGGAGCCGGCAATCTCCGGGCATCAGCCCGTGCCCCCCGACGACGGCGAAGCCGAGGACCCGCCCAACTGTCGCGGAAATGCGATCGCCCCGATGAGGCCGGCGTCCGACGAGGGAGACCGACCGGCATCGCCTCGGCCCGCCAAGAAGACGACCCGACCCGAGGTGAAGGCCGAACGCCGGTCACCGGCCCCGCGCTCGAGCGCGGCAACGACGCACGGACAGCGTGGTCGACCGGCTCGCATGCCGGACCTCAGACCCGGACTTCGTCGATTGGGCGTCCCCGACGAGTACTTGCCGCGAGGACAGCGCCCCTCGCTGGACCAGCTGGCCAGTGTCATGGCGACCCTGCCCCCGCCGCCGCCAATGCCGACCCGCGCCGGCGCCCTGGTGGCGGTCGTGGGGTCCGGCCGGGACCTTGACCGCACTGTCGACCTGGTGACGGCAGAGCTCTTGCTGGGTGAGCGCGATGTCCTGCGGTTGGGTGGGAGTCCCGGAGCAGCGCTTGTTCGGCCTGCGGACGCCATGAGCGCCGAGCGCCCCCGTCTCAGGCGCCAGATCGCCCGGCGCCAAGCGTGCGCTCGCACATCACTGCTGGCGGTGCAGGCCGGGCCGGGAATGCCGCTCGAGCGAGAAGTAGTCGGGCTCCTCGAGCAGGCGGCTCCCGACTACGTCCTGGCAGCGATCGGTGCCGCATGCAAACGGGCGGATGTCGAGCAGTGGATCGATGAGCTTCTGAGCGTTGACGCCCTGGCGCTGTGGGATCTCTCGGGAACACGCACACCCGCCGAGCTTCTCGGCGCCTACCCGATCGCCTTTGTGGACGGCGATCCGAGCTCGCCGTTGGGCTGGACGCTCGCCCTGGCCGCTCGGGCGATGGAGCGCGGGCGCCGATGACGCGTCGAGACCTCCAATGGTTTATCGGCGAGGTGCTGCGCTACCGCCCCTTGGCCACCGTCGTGCTGGCCGTCGCCCTCGTGCTGCCCTCCCTGTGGGAGTTGGCGACCGGCAACCTGTCCGCTGTCACCCTGCTCGCCCGCCTTGCGCTCGCCCTGGCTGTGTGCGCCGCGCTCGTGTGGGCGCTGACCGCCGTCGTTCTCAGATACGCCCGGATGCAGGCACGACGTAGTGCAGAGGCTGAACGATTCGGCGACGTGTCCACTGAATTGGACGGCTGACCCCGCAACTCGGCGCACCAGCGGGTCGTTGTTCAAGGCGATGAGTACCGAAGACCTGCTCGCACAGTTGATCGAGGCCCTGGACGACGAGCTCGAGCAGTTGACCTTGCTGCGATTCCGGCTCGTCGTGCTCGGCTCCCTGGTTGCGGCTGACCAGGCGGCCTGGCTGCCGGTGTCAGTCCGCGAGCTCCAGGCGACGACCGACCAGCTCCGATTGATCGACCTGCGCCGGGCGGCAGCGACCTCTGGCATCACCGAGGCGTTCTTCCTCGACCCGGAGGCGCATCTGCCCCAGATCGCGGCCCAGGTGGACGGCGGCTGGGGGGAGATGCTCCACGATCGGCGCCGTCTCCTGCTGGAGCAGGTGGCCAACATCCGAAGCGTCGCCGACCTGACGATCTCGGCTTTGGGCCGCCGTTCCACCCTGCTGAAGGAGGCGCTGAGCTTCGTTTCCAGCGGTGGCGGTTCCACCTATGGGCGCCACAGGCCTGCCCGAGCTCAGATCGTGCAGGGGGCCATGTGAGCGACTTCGGACTTTCCATTGCGGCGAGTGGGCTCAACGCCGACACCGCCGAGCTCGACACGGCCTCGAACAATCTGTCGAACATCAACACCCCCGGCTACGCGCAGGAAGTCGTCAACCTCGCGCCCGAGCCCGCGGCCGGGCCCCTCGAAGCCGGTCGCGGGGTCATTGTCGCCTCGGTCTCGGAGCTCACCGACGCCGTCTACGAATCGGCCAACGTCGCCGCCGAGGGGGTGCAGGGCGCCGCGAAGGAGACGAACCAGGTAATGACCTCGATCGAGGGCGTTTTCCCCGAGCCGAGCAGCGACGGGCTGTCGGCCCAGCTTTCGACGTTCTGGAGCGACCTCTCCACCCTGGCTGCCAACCCCAACCAGGCCGGTGCGCAGCAGACCGTTGCTGCCGATGCCGACGGTCTGGCCCAGGCGCTCAACACCACCTCGACGCAGCTCTCGAATCTCTCGGCCTCCCTGCAGTCAGAGGTCGGGACCGGCGCGGCAGATTCCGGGACCCTCGCCCAGGCCAACGCACTTCTGAACCAGGTGGCCCAACTCAATCAGGGGATCGTTGCCGGCGACTCGGCCGGCCAGAACGTCAACGCCCTCAGCGACGAGCGGCGGTCGGCGGTCGACCAATTGGCCGGCCTCCTCGGCGTCAGCACGTCCACGGCACCCAACGGTGCGCTGACCATCAACTCCGGTGGCGTGCAGTTGGTGTCCGGCGACGTTGCCCAGACACTGATGTCGACCGGCTCAGCCGCCACCGGCAATCTCGGCGTCGCAACCTCCTCGGGCATCGCCCTCCAGCCCAGTGGTTCGATCGGCGCCGACCTCACGGCGGTGAACACCACGCTGCCCGGGTACCAGGCCCAACTCTCCGCGGTCGCCAATGCTCTGGCCGGGAACCTCAACACGCTCCAGGCCAACGGCATGGATGCGAACGGCGATCCCGGTGCGGCGATCGCGGGGGGTTACACCGGGACAGTTCTTCCGAACATCTTCGTCGACCAGGGTTCGGCCTCCTCGTTCACGCCCAGCACCACGTCGGCCGCCACCATTGCCGTCTCGTCCGCCTATCTCTCGGACCCTTCGCTCATCGCCACGGCGGCGGCGCCCGGGCCGAGCAACTCCAACGTCATCGGCACGGCCACGCTCGACAGCACCAATGCGCAGGCGATGGCGGCGCTGGCGGGTTCGACGACAGGCCCCGACTCGCTCTACCGGTCGCTCATCGGCACTCTCGGCACCGAGGCATCCAACGCATCGGGCACCTCGACCGCCGCATCGAACCTGGCTACGACGGCGTCCAGCAACCTGGCTTCGATCTCCGGTGTGAACCAGAACCAGCAGGAGGTCGACATTCTCAGCGCCCAGAACGCATTTCAGGCGGCCTCCCAGGCGATCAACGCCATCAACCAGTCCTTCCAGTCACTCCTGCAGGCGGTGTGACGTGGGAGTTGCCGATATCACGCTGTCGCAGGCCATAACCCAACAGCTCAATCAGCAAGAGCAGAGCATCGCCAATCTGGAGGAGCAGGTGTCCTCCGGCCGGTCGCTCAACAAGCCGTCCGACAATCCGGCCGCCGTGACGCAGGTACTCCAACTGTCCTCACAGGCCAGCCAGCTGTCGAACTGGCAGGCGAACGCCCAGACGGCCACGTCCTGGCTGGGTATGGGAAACGACGCCCTGAACAGCGTGCTGGACGACATGCAGAGTGCGCGGACGTTGATCCTGCAAACCCTCAACCAGGGGACCCAGAACGCAACGACCTATCAGGCCGCGGCCCAACAGCTGCAGGGGATCAACGCCGACCTGCTCTCCACCGCCAACACCCAGTACGAGGGCCGGCCCATATTCGCAGGCACGTCGGCGTCGAGCCAGGCGTACGACGCCTCCGGCAACTATCTGGGGAACACCGACACCCCCAACGTGGTCATCGGCTCGGGCCCCGGATCGGGTCAGACCGCCGCTCTCTCCGTTCCCGGACCATCGGTCTTCAGTGCCGGCGCAGCCAGCGTGTTCAACACGCTGGCCACCGTCGTCGGCCAGTTGGGGTCCGGCACTCCGACCGCCACGCAGTTGAACGCCGCCCTCACTGCGCTCGATGCCAACATCAGCACGGCGGAGCAGGCGAGCGCGGTGCTCGGGAACGGGTCGGATCAGGTGACCGCGGTTTCCGCCTCGTTGACGACACAGCTCACGACCGTGCAGAACACCCAGGCCGGGTTGGAGGATGTGAATGTCGCGACCGTCACCACTCAACTCGATTCGGAGATGACCAACTACCAGGCCGCCATGTGGGCAGCCTCACAGGCCATCCCCGAGACCCTGGTGCATTTCCTATGACACAGAGGAACGCCACGTCACCGGGCGGACTCCGATCTTGAGGATCGGGGCCCCCCATCAATTGGAGCGCCGTTCGACCTGCAGTCGTCGGCCTTCCCCATCGCCAAGGAGAAAGCAGTTGCAGACGACGGTCACTCTTCCGGTCACCCTGTCGTGCATGGAGATCACGTTCCGCCGCGAGATGCTCGGGTGGATCGGGGCGACTCACTTTCTGCTCGAGCCCATCGAGGGCGACGTCCCGGGCATGTTCGCCGAGCTGCGATGCCTGGACGAGGACGTGTGCCTACGCAGCGGGGCGGCGGTCCCGAGCCCGCGGTTCCTCATGCTGACACCCTGGTATGTGTGGCCGTCTTACCAGGTGGCGCTGGACGACGAATTCGCCGATGCCCTGGACATCAGGGTGGAGGAGGACGCGACCCTGCTGACGATCGTCACGCAGCGTGTGCCCCTCGAACGATCAACCGTCAATCTTTTCTCCCCAATCGTGGTCAACCGTCACAACGGTTTGGCCGATCAATTCGTACCGGCTGCGAGTGAGATCGAAGCGGGCTGGCGGGTCCGCACCCCTTTGCTCCCGCCGCGCCCCGCCGACGAGGCGGGAGAAGGAGGGATCGCGTGCTGACATTGACCCGGGAGATCGGGGAGAAGATCGTCATCGGTGACGACGTCGTGGTGACCGTGATCTCGGTATCCGAGAACGGCCGCGTTCGTCTCGGGATCGAGGCGCCTCGCCAGATCCGCATCGACCGCGCCGAGGTTCTTGAGCGTATCCGCCGGGAGAACCTCGAGGCGGGGGAGCCATCCGACCGCCATGCCTTTGCCGCCTACGCGGCGCGTCAGGCGAGCGAAAGGTCGGGATCCAAGAAAGAGGTCGTTGCCGGACGCTGATCAGTTTGCGGGGCCGCAGCCCCAGGCACCCTGTGGGCCGGAAGGAGGTTCGCCATGACGTATAGCCGTCGAGTCAAGCGCCTCCGTGCCGGTTGGGACGGAGTCTGCCGTATTGAGGGCGAGCCCGGCGAACGCCGATGCCGCATCGACGACATCTCGATGCTCGGTCTCGGAGTCACGTTCACCCACGCCTCGCCATCCGAGCTCGCGGGCCGCCGCATCGCTGTTGATGTTCCAGCAATGGCCCGGCTCGAAGGCCAGATCACGCACGCCGAAGTGGTCCTCGGAGGCGCTATTCGGGTCGGAATCGTCTTCAACGACCCCTCGAGCGCGGGACAGGATGTCACGACGTTCCAGAGCACGATGGGTGACAGCGGCGGCCGTTGATCGTCGAGTGCTCGAAGAGCGGGCCTGTGGTGCTCAGCGTCCACAGCGCGAACACCTTGGCCGGCTCTTCACCTGGCCTTCTGCGAACGACGAGGGGCTCACCACGGTACGGGCCCTTCGTCACTGAAGAATCCGCCGGTCGGACCGCCGGGTGCAGCTTGTGCCATCCCGACGATGATCTCGGCTCCCTGCGCGACAGTCTTCTGTCCGCGGTGACCATTGAGGTCAGTGGCCGTGTAGCCGGGGTCGACCGCGTTCACCCGGTAGCGCGGCAAGGCCTTGGCATATTGGGTGGTCACCATGTTCAGAGCCGCCTTCGAGGCCGGGTAGACGAGCGACTGAATCGTCGATTCGTGCCGCCGTGGGTCCGAGGTGATGGACATTGAGCCCATGCCACTCGACACCATCACGATGCACGGCTGCTCGGACCGCTCGAGGAGCGGCAGCATCGCATGCGTGACGCGCACCGGTCCGAGCAGGTTGACTCCAAAGCAGGCCAGAAAGTCGTGTGATTCGGTTTCCAGGGGAGAGCGTCTTCCGGCGCCGATGATCCCGGCGTTGTTCACCAACACGTCGAGCGGGCCAAGTGGCTCCAAGGAGTCGAACGCTCCGCCGACGGAATCATCTGAGGTGACGTCGAGCTGGACGAACCGGACATCGCCTCCACCCTCGGACAATTGGGTTGCAGCCTGTTCGCCCCGTTCGGGGTCGCGGGCTCCGAGGTGGATGGTCCATCCCAGGTCCGCCAACCGGCGGGCAGTCTCGAAGCCAAGGCCCTTGTTTGCTCCGGTGATCAGTGCAGTCGTCATGGTCCCAGACTGCACCTGGAAGGCCGGCTTCACCAGGTCCGGTGGAACCTGGGACTGGCAGTACCAGGTTCCGTGGAGGGGCCGGGGTGCATCATGGGGGCGTGGAACCCGAAAACCTCTCAGGTTTTCTACGCCAGGCGCGGACCCGCGTCTCGCCCGGCGATGTCGGGCTCCCTGCGGGCTCCCGGCGCCGAGTTGCGGGTCTTCGTCGGGAGGAAGTCGCGCAGCTGGCGAATATCTCGGTCGACTATTTGGTCCGTCTCGAACAGGGGAGGAGCACGGGTGTGTCCGACGCCGTGCTCGCTGCCTTGGCCCGGGCACTGCAACTGAGTGACGATGAACGTGCCCACCTGTTTTACCTGGCCGGCTCGGCTCCACCGCGCCCCGGGCAGATCGACGGCGTCGTACGCGCCAGCACGCTCCGGGTCCTCGAGCGTCTCGGCGACCTCCCTGCAATGGTCCTTGACGCAAAGAGTGATGTGCTCGCGTGGAACCCACTGGCGGCGGCCCTGCTCGGCGACTTCTCGGCGTGGGCGCCTCCGACGCGCAACATTGTCTGGCAGCGATTCCTCGGAGATGAGCTTCGTGTGTCCAGTTCGCCCGAAGAGGGTGGCCGCACCGCTGCCGAGTCCGTGGCCAGTCTGCGAGCGGTGGCGGCCCGCTATCCCGATGACGTCGGCCTCCGCCGGCTGATCGACCAGCTGCGGTCTGCTTCGCGGCCGTTTGTCGAGCTGTGGGAGCGATCCCGGCCTCAGGAACGTCGGAGCAGTACGAAGACGATTCGGCATCCCGAGCTCGGAATGATCGAACTCGACTGCGACGCTCTGCACATGCCTGAGAGCGACCAGCGTATGATCGTTTACTCCGCGCCGCCGAACAGCCAGGCGGCGGACGCGCTGGCTCTGTTGCGCGTCATCGGCCTCCAGCAGCTCAATGGCGTCGGACGACTCGAATCGGGTTCGCGGGGAATAAGCCCCAGCTCCCTCGGGTCACAAAAGGGCACCCTCGGGACTTGATGAACTCCAAGTTCAACGCGATGCAGAGTGACGCGATCTGCGCTGAACTTGTCGCTCGTGGATGCCCTTCAACTGGCCCATGAACTGGCCCGACGAATGCGGGATGTCGTTCCGCACGGGATAGGCATCACCGTCGAGGGCGACTTGCGCTTCACCAGCGCGTGGCATTCGGGAACATCGGGAACCTACGCCTGCCAATGGCTCTATCGGGGACAGGGAGAAGCCGAGTGCTTGCTCGCTGAAGCGTGTCGGCGCGCCCTCGACGATCTCCAAGATTTCGTCGACGAGGAAACGACGGAGCCGTGGCCCGGCTCCCGGACCGTTCCCGCCGCGGACGCCTGCATCGAGGATCGCAAGGTCTTGTTGTGGTAAGGCGACGGCGATGATCCCGTGCTTCTCCTCGAACCCCTGCCACTCGACCAGCGCACCTCTTGACCGAAGTGCTCCCACAACATCGATCGCATCCCCCCCAACATCTCGCTCGCTCGGCCATCATGCAGCTTCAAGAGGACAATGGTTGGCAAGGAGTTACCCGACAACTACCAACCGGTGGCTGCGATGATCGAGCCGTTGAGATCGGTCCCGAGCATGGAACCATCGTTCGGAGCATCGCCATAGCTGGCAACCGCGCCGTTGGCAGCTGCCACCCAGTACCCGCCACCGTCGGAAGTGGAGAAGATGGCAGTCGCCGGGTCGGAGCCGCCCATCGTGCCGAGAGGGCTGCCGAACGTACCAGCGTCGCCGAAGTAGGAGATGGCCCCGTTGGCATAGAGGATCCAGTACCCCCGTCCGTCGGGCGTGCGCACGGCCGAAGTGACCGGAACATTCTCGGGTCCAGGTGCCCCGAAATAGGGGGCGTCACCGAACGTGTAGACGTGCCCGGTTTGGGTCACCAGCCAGTAGCCGTTCCCGCTGGCATCGGGCATGACGGCAACCGCGGCTCCCGAACAGCCACCTATCCCCGGACAGCTACCAGCGAAGTGGGCATCCCCGAAGGCAAAGACCCCGCCGTCGGAGGAGACCATGAAGTATCCGCCCCCGTCGGCGGAGGGAACCATGCCGACGATGGGCGCGTTCAGTGAGTTCGGCCGCCCCGAGCCGGCTGGATTGAGCCCCAGTCCGGGGATCGATCCATAGAAGCCGGCGTCGCCGAACGCGAAGATCCCTCCGTCTGAGGCGTCGAGCCAGTACCCGCCTCGGTCTGTTGTGGGAACAATGCCCACGACGGGTCGTTGGAGGTGGAGCGACCCGGTCGAACCGTGGAACTGGGCGGACCCGAAGGTGAAGATGCCGCCGTCGGATCCGACCAACCAATAGCCATGGGGCGCCGGCGGCGGTACGGGCGGGGGCGTAGGTGTCGGCGTCGGCGCCTGATATGTGAACTGATCGGTGGCCGAGGTCTGACTCGTCCCGCCGATCGTCTCTACCGTCACATCCACGGTGCCGGCGCTCTCGGGTGGCGCAGTTGCAGTGAGTTCGCCGTTGGCCGCGTCAGTAGCGGAGAACGCTGCAGGAACCCCGCCGAAGTTCACTGCCAGTGGCCCAAAGCTCAGAGACGATCCATAGACGGTGACGGTTGTTCCACCACTGCTTGATCCTTGATTCGGCGATATCCCAGTCACTGCCGGCGCTGGAGGCGAGCCGTAATTCACTGGGAACGAGTCGGTCGTCGAGTCGTAGTTTCCAGGGAAGGCGGTGACAGTGTTCTCGGCGTTGAGCATGTAAACCGGGGTCAAGGTCGCCGCGTTCACGTCTGACCCGGCGATGCCGAGGTCAGTGAACTGAACCTGGTCGAAATCAGCCAGGACCGACTGACTCCCATTGATTGTCGGAGCTTCCTCGATCCATTCCGCCGAGTCAGCCGGACCTGAGTAGGAGAAGGAACCGG
>Ga0302325_10017459_pt1 | contig 15172 bp, 17 predicted proteins | sample Palsa_T0_2_FD_201948 | JGI IMG/M metagenome (GOLD analysis project Ga0302325, IMG submission 201948) | Peat permafrost microbial communities from Stordalen Mire near Abisko, Sweden - Palsa_T0_2 | ecosystem: Environmental > Terrestrial > Soil > Palsa > Peat permafrost | place: Sweden: Abisko... | reverse complement strand
CAAATTCCCAGGATCAAGGAAGACGGTAGAGCGGCAACATGGCAAAGTCAGCAGCGCCATGTTTTTGCAGATAGCCATGTTATTTGATATCTGTCGCGCCTTCCTTCGGAGATGGAGTCCTCCACTTTCGACAACAGCTGTTAAAACCGACAGAAAGACGCCCATTGCTGGGACGTGGATACATGCTGCCGAACGCTTTCGGTGCACAGCAGTCATGTGCAGCACATGGGAGGCTCTAGCCAATGAGGGATATTTCCAGCATACTGTAGACACGCAGCAGCACTGCATTCCCGCCAGAGTCAACGACTCAACACTGCGAGCTGCTCATTTTGCTGGAGGATGTTTGGCTGCCTAGTACAGTAAAGCCCGCCGGAGCAGAAGGTCCTCCCTAGCTCCCGCAACGATGCCTACGGTAGTGCCTGGATCACGGAGGAGGGCCTCGCCAGCTTGCGGTTGGCAGGCCGTAGGCCGTAGCACGTAGCACCATTACTGTGCACATACAAGTAGCACCTTCAAGTAGCCGCTAGACGTCCACCGACTCCACCCAACATACAAAAGCTCGATCCCCCGCCAGATTCTCGATGATGATGCCCGCAGCCACCGGGCGGCCAAAGTCGCATGGGTGGCCTGCAAGCCTCTCTGCAAGAGCCACACATAGTGCAAAGCGTTTAACCGAAAACATCGCATTCTTCAGATTCCCATCAGCCGACACGCACCAATCACCAGGAGCGGATCTGTCAACCATGCACAACTTGCACAAGCAATCAGAAAATCGTTCCCTCTTCTAGCAAACGGAGGCTCATGATTATCATGAGATCTGAAGCCCATCTTCGTTTATCCTTGTGCTGCCAGATGTGGGGAATCGTGTGCCGTTTGAAGAGGGGTGGATCTTCGCCAAGCTCCCTCTGCACGACGGAGGTATCTCCGTGCGTCATAGCGGGATGCTCACTTAGTAGAAACGTGCGGGCTAAGACGAAACGTCGATGTTTATGCCGAGGATAAGAGGGCACAAGCGAACAGAGAGCTTAAAAATTTTCGGGGGTTGTTTTGGAGTCCGTGAACTTGGTAATTCGGGATCGGCGTTATGACGAAAATCACGTGATTCGCCCCCTTCAGTACCCCAGAAAGGGAAATTGATAAACGACTTACGAATATTAAAACATTCGGAGTCCCCGTGTTCTGTGCCGTGAAAATAATTTTTAAAATAAAACAAATGTGTGACAATTAGTTATCTGAGGTATCTTCCTGAAGGCTAAATGCCATCTATGCATGCTGTTAGTGCTTGGGCTGCGTTCAGAATCAACTTCGAGAATTTGAGCCTCTTTCAATTCAAGAAGGGCTGATATGAACCCAAAGAGAAGCGGCAGTAGTAGCCTGCGCTTGTCTTCGTTCATTTTTTCGTTCAAATTGTTCTTTTTTTGCGCCAGAAATGTGGAAAAAAAGCCACTGGGCGCAAGTGATTTCCTATCTCAACAAAAGCCGCAGCTTTAGCATGTACCCCAGATTCGTATAACTTGCTTTTTCACCGCCACCGCTATTCTCCGTCGTTGAAATAAGCGTCGGATGACGGTGTACTTGAAGTCTCAGCCCTGTCTCAGCGCTGCCTGACTCGTTACTCTCAGTTACTATTTGGTGTTCATAGGAGGCACCTGGAAACGCCACGACCACAACTCTTATGATGAGATGTGTCCCAGGTATCTGGTCAAGGAGGTAATGGCTGGCTGTTGACCTTCTATGGCGGTTCGTATTTACGAACACTCCTGATTGTTTCTTCAGCAGCCACAGTCACAAAGACATTAACGGCCCCATCCACATGCCGACAAGTACCGAGACCTTGAGGAAGGATGTTCCTTGGGCTCCCAAAACGCTCGCTTTAGGGGTAGGCTTTCCTAATCCTCACTATTTATTCTTTGAGATTCTCGTTCATCCTTGCACTCACCAGATTGAGAATCGCAATGTCTGCGAGCGAAGTCGCTCATGGAAGTCATGGGTCTGGTTGGGGAGGGGGTTTAGCTACCTGCAGCATAGCTCCTGTCGTTAAACGTTACCTCGTTAGCGAACTCGCAAAGCTTCAGGGCTTAGCTCGGAGTGCTCGGCGCTCGTCACCCAGAGAACTTCGTCACTTCTCAAAATACTCTCCTGGCTAATGGCATCTAGACCGATGGATCACCATGCAGAACTTCAGGGTCTCGCTCGCACACGAACTTTAAAGTCCAAATATGCTCGTGCATGCACGCCTATCAGCGACGCCCACCTCACATCGTTCAGTCCATCATCTCAAAGCCAGCTCCAGGCTTCTTGAACATCATTCTCTTGAGTGCATCCTGCGAACGCCCCTCCCATCGCACCGCATTGCAGATCTCGCAACCATCAAAAGCCAAGTCGTGAGTTTTCTCGGTTATTTCTACAAAGCTATCACGTTCAGGACATTCCCAACACGCTCAAACCTTCGGCCACTAGTCAGTCAAGGCGTCAAAATCCGGCTTTCTTCTTCCCGCCAAGGCCTAAAGTAAAACGCTCTCACAAGTTCCCCAATTCGCAAACCTCGCTCTTGTGGGCCAACGAGTCAGGCAGCTACCCCTCCTACCCTTCTCTCAAACATCAGGGTCCAAGACCTCAGAGCAGCGACGAGCAGGCCAGCAAACGCCCGCAGACGCCTCCTGCACAGATTCCTTGGTCGAGCGACCCAAGCAGCCAACGAGACCCCCTCCGCAACAGTCCGTGCCTCCACAATCAAGATTCTCAACCTCCCCCTCCCCGATCCCATCGGGCAACCAACCATAAATGAGGCAGTACCTGCCAAAAAGAGGAGCACTGTCCCTTCCCATGTTCTGGAACTGAGTTAACGGCCCTAGGAATTGGCCGTGCTTTTATCGGATCACATTTCGTCAGAGTTGTACGACGATGACTTTAGCCGCACAAAGACAAGATATAAAGTTTGGAGATCTGCACGTCTTTTTCATACACAGCTTCGGAATTTCCGGACGCAGACACGACCAGGAAACGATATCTTTGGTATTGTCAGGGAGTGAGTTCTACCTGGAGACCGTAGGGGCCTAGACTGTGATCGATGAGGATGGATTATTGATTTCTAGGGATCGGAAAGGATAAATTGGGTAATGGACAGGGCGGTTGGTTGATGAAAGCGGAGAGAAGAGTCTTGCGGTGGCGAACCTGAGATGGGAGTTGAAACTTTCCTTCTTGCCGAGAAAGTACCTCCAGGCTCAGGGGAGAGGATGAAATCACGTGACACAAAGGGGGAACACCGAGATTCCTAATTTTTAGTTTTCCTTCAGACCAAGCAGGACTCGGAATCACACACGGTAGAAATAATTTCATCATTTTAATCTAAAGAATTCAATCTAATTCTCATTATTGGCCACTTTCTGTGCTCTTCGTGACCGCACCCTCGCCTCCCTGAAGATGTGAGAATGCGCATTTCTCGACCACCGTAGCAACGCGCTAAATCCACCTGACCAGGCGACGCGCCAAAATCGCGTCTCCGTCCCTAATCGCATCTCACCATCACCTCCAACCTCCAACCTCCAACATCCAACACCACACCACACCACACCAAAACTCCAATTCACCCATTCCACCTCTCCAAACCACCTCTTCCTCCCCTCAACCCAATCAACCACCAAACAAAAATGGCAGACCCCCTCTCCACCCCCCGCCTCACCTCCCCCCACCTCGAACACTTCACCTCACGCACCATCCGCCTCGTGGGCCGCGTAACCCAACTCCGAGGCGAGACGGCAACCCTCGATTCCGACGGCGTGGTAACGGCACATCTGAACCGCGACGCGCACTTGACGGTGGGGAACATGGTCGAGATTGTCGGGAAGGTGAATAGTGATTTGAGTGTGAGGGTGTTGAGGGCGACGGATTGGGGGAGGGATGGTGAGTTCTTCTGTTCTTTTTTGCCTTTTTGTTTTGAGGGGAGGAGGAGAGAAGGGAGGGGGAGGGGAAGGGGAAAGGAAAGGAGAATGATGGCTAATTTAATGTTGGGTAGTTGATTTCGAGACTGTGAAGGCGGTGGTGGATGCTACGCATCGGTATAAGGAGATCTTCTATGGGGAGCCTTGATAATTGTCCCGAGGCTGCGTTTGGTCTTGCGGATTAACTGTACCGAGGGATCTCTAGGTTTTGAGGCATTGGCGTTGCTGGTTGAAGGTTGATATGGATGGGATATGCAAGGGAAGAGCCTCGATGTGAGGTTGCGATTGCTGGTAGACGAATGATGAGCAATAGAAAAAGCCAAAGCCTGAATGTGCACGCGCTACTTTGCTAGAGACTATTCGGTAAAAAGAGAAGACTCTGCGGTATAAAATATCTCAATCTGGTTGGCTAAAAATTTGCATTTTTAACACCGTGGGAGAAGGTATCGAAATACCCCGCCTAGACTTAACCGAGGAGTTGAACCTCGAGCATGGTGATTTTGAGTTTTGTCACTTCACTTGCAGGATTTTGGTCACTTTGGTGGTTAATGGCAAGGGGGGTGTCGGCGAAAGGATAGGGACGACAAATGAGAAGGGGTGCACATTGTGCTAATTAAACCACTAGCCACTGGGCTAGGGTTAAGGAGGAAAATTCGTTGAATGGAATTATGTAGCTGTGTTCCCTCTTCGCGTAGTAAGCTTCACTTTTGAGTATATTCACTTGTTCAACAATCACTTGACTATAACTGACGAAGTATCAACTTTACATATGCGACAGCGTAAGAATTGATTTTTAATTAAGGGAAATCACTAGAAACACGTCACAAGTGTCTTAACTGATGCCCCCGTCGCTCCGCCGTATTATTCTTGTTTTTTGTCCAGTCATCGCTTTCTGCAAAGGCTTTGTGACCAATGACTCCTATCCTGATTCCTCTCTCGAAGCTCCTAATCTTAAATTCAGTGTTTGAATGATCCCGAAACTTACGGTACATTTTGTTTGGGGAGCCCCGCTCGATGTTGAATGTAATACAATTCTCGCGAAATCTTAGGGGCTGAAATCCTTTTTCCTCCAACTCCTCGCGGAACATGAGACACATCGTCAAGCTACTGCTAGCAGACTTACTTAGTCTTTCACTTTCGATGGCGGCTGTTTCACAAGTTCCGATTTGCCTAGGGTCAAGTCCAATCCCGCCAAGTTGTCCCCGACTATACGGTACATTCAAATCTCTAGTCGACCAATTATTCACTGGGCAAAAGAAACACGAACATGGCATAACAGAAAGAATGAGACTCGAGTCACTTATTATTGAGTTTCTTAGTTTCATTCCTCTCTCTTATCATCAGCTCTGTAGCTTGTTTGTATGGCTCCGCAATGCAATGAATCTGCCCTCGAAATGCCGCTGAGAAACGCTTTGCACCATGTTGTGGCCTCCCAAATGCTGATGAAAACGCCATTCCCAATGCAACCATGCCTTGTATCCAAACACTCTTCAAAACACCTCGCTATGCAAGATATACGCGGAAAAAAGAATAATGCAATTCACGCTTGCTCCTCGTCTCCAACTTCGTTATCATCTCCCAAGTCCATAATTTCGTCTTCCTCCTGCTTCACAACAACTTCATCCCCACTCTTCCCCAAGCTGTTCGCATCAAATTTGCCAAACTCCTCCCAATTGATCGCTGCCATTGAGGCCGGATCTTCGTATAATTGGAACATCCTTGGTGGCGAGCTCGGCATCGGTACGTCTGTCGAGAAGAAATCCTCGAGACTGAAATTCATGTTCATGTTTTCATTTTGATTGATATTCGGCAAAGGTGGAAGATTGCCAAAATCAAGTTCCATGCCACTTCGTACTGGCGACGTTTGATTGTTGGCCTCGGACATCATTTGATTCAAAGTGGCAGTGAATGGCGACTCGAACATCGGGTCATGGTGCCGTAGAGATCGACGAGTGCCTGGTGTCCGTGAAGGAGTCCTTGCGAACATGAGCAACTGACTGGGCGAGTTTGCTGACCTGGCGGACCGAATCGACCTCGAGACACTTCGTGTAACAGGTCTATGGCTTGGGGTCTGACGAGTGGGCGTCTTGAACGGATTTGCTTCAGGGGATTTTCCAGTCGGTGTTGATGGTCGAGCAATGTCCCCTTTAGCCATCTCTTCCTCAAAGAGCTTGAGAAGCTCCGCATCCGAATCATCGGCCTCGATGGCAGGTGGACAATTCTCCTTGTTCTGCGCCTCCAGCATGTGCTCCTTCGGTGAGTAGGAGTGAGAGGTGGTGGCAATGTTTACAACGTTTGTAGTTACCTCCCCCAAGACCTTGGGTGACCCATCTTTCCTAGGGGATGGGAAAAGTAGTCTTCGTGTCGAACCCAAATCATCCTCTTCAACATCAATTGGACTGTGCTGTGTCCCTGCCCATCTAGCAGGACTAGATTGGATAGCTCTCCTCAAAGCCGCAGAAGCTGCATCAGATGTCATAGGGTTGATTCTCTTCATTGGGCGAATACTCCCCCTGCGCTGACCATCTCTATGAGATTGAGAACCTTGGCTAAGTGGTTGCATTCCAGTAGTATCGCCTGGAGAAACGCCATCAGGAGGTCCCATGGACTCACGTTGTAGTAAGTTCGCCTCTGAGGGAGGGAAATTGGTTTCCGATGGCGGGAAATTCGCCTCGGAAGTTGGCATCATCAGATTTTGGGTTTGAGAGTTCTTTGGTTTCGATGGGCGCTGTTTCGGTCTCTTTTTGCCATTTCCTGGCCTTTCCAGAGGAGCACCAGTCTCCCACCTCGACTCCGGCCGTTGCGTCTTGTACTTGGACATCCAAATACCGCAAGCTATATTTCATTAGTCCCGGCCTCCATCCCAGATTTTGGAAAACTTACGGTTGCAAAGGAGGAATTCATTGAAATCATCTTGGTTTTCTTCTGGTAGCAGGAACTTCTTGATAAGCTGGAAAGAAGTAGGTTTGCCTTGTTCATCCCGAGTCAAAACGATAATAGCTGTAACTCGGCCTGGCTCATCAGAGTACTCGTAATATCCCGGCTCCCCCTTGAGCTCTTGTGACCAGGCTCTGCGCCACGTAGAAGTTTCAATAGCCCCACAGTTGCTGCAGAATGGAGGCGTTTCTCCATTTGCAACTGCTAGCTCTAACTTCTGCTTGATAGATGCCTTCTTCGCTGTCAATGTGCGGCTGTAAGGTGGGGCGTTGGGATTCGGATTTTGCTGTATTTGTGAAGTCGGAGGCATTTCCGGCATGAGAGGTATGGGACCTTCCGTGACTGGATGAGGGGCTTCAGACCAGGTTTGTGATCGCTGCAGATTCGATGGTGGCAGAGCAGGGTCACTAGCTGGAATGGCAGGAAGGGTGAGTGATCCCATCGAAGCAGTGCGAACCATCATCCTAGAACCAGGTCTTGATCGGGGGGCCGCTGGAGGTGGAGCAGTTTGGGCTGGCTGTTCTTGCTGTTGTGTATTCTGTGGCTGCTGCTCATATGGTGATACTCGAGCCCCCACTGCTTTAGGATCTGTTGCAGGTGTTTGGGATTTCGGCCGCTGCGAAGGCTCCTTTTGTGCTTGACTGAATGTGGATCGACGGGACGTCGGTTTGTTGGTATTTTTCAGAGGTGGCAATACTTGACCGTCTTCCGACATGACACTCCCAGCACGAGACATGGCTGATTTAGCCTTGGAATGTGTCTGATTTGGATTCTCAATAACTGGCATTCTAGTCGGGAGAAGGTCCATCGGTCCGGGATTGACCTCTTGGATTTCAAATCCATGGTGGGCGTCCTCGAGATTTGGTGAGACACGTCTGGAAGTGCGGCTCTGGTTATGGGCGGGAAGCTCAACCTCTTTCTCATTATTCATCGCCTCATCATCTTCTCCGAAGAGATCCTCTAATGATCCACTCATGAACCCGGAGTCTGTTCTGGGCATTTCCGGTAACAATGGGCTTGATGGACAGGGAGGGCTTGATCGGATGGGAGATGGTGGCCTAGTCCTCATCAAAGGGGGAGATGAACCAATTTCAAGCGGCGTATCGGCTGGGCTGGGATTTCGTTCTGGCGAGGGGCCGGCTGATTCGATGGAATACCTCACCTGATCCTCAGGCCTAAGAGACGTATAAGGAGATATATGGGGCAGCGATTGTTGCTCGACCTGTGACACAATCGAATCACGTCTCAGGGCACTCTGAGAGTGAGCCCTGTCTCGTTGCAGATGCTGATTTGCCATCTGTGGGACTGGAGTTGGTGCACGCGGAACCTCTTGAAGGTGGTTGCCTGCTCCGGGTTGCGAATTCGAGCTAATTGCGATTGGCCTGAAGAGGCGTAATGATCCTGATGTACTTGCGGCAACTCGGAGTGAGTCAGGCTCTCCGGCGAATGGCATATTGATGTTCTTATCCGCTTTCGTCACCTTGGCCCTCCTCTTGGGAGCTGGACCATCGTCTCCGTCCGTGCCCTCCTCATATCCCGAAGTGTTCCCTCCAGCAACTGCGGTCGCTTTAGCCATCCGGGCTCTGGGTCTCTTCACAGAAGCTCTCGAAGAAGGGCGAGACGTGGCCTTCGGCTTTCCACCAGTATTGACGTTAGCTCCCTCACCACCCTGGCTTCCGGGATTCAAATGATTGAACGGGTCCGTGTTAGGCTGCTGTTGTTGGAGTTGAGGACTGAGAAGCTGGTTCACCACCTCCATACTCATTCCTTCGCGGTGTCCGATATTCAAAGTCGGAGGTGGCGTGGGCCTGTTCGCCATTTGATTGCCATTCATGCTCGGTTGCATGAAAGAAGCCCACTCGTTGGGATCGAAGCCAGTCGAGGGACCCTGGTTCATGCCTCTATACTTCTCCATCGTATTCGAGTATTCATTTTGCAAGACTGTAGGGACAGGTACAAGCCTCAATTTGACCTCTAGTGTTTCCTTTACTCCGTTTGCAAAGATACCGAGAATATTTTTGCAAACGCGTCCGGTAATGAGCTGCCGTGATTGTTGTGCTGGCGCGCCTGGCGTCGGTGAAGCTGCTGCGAGAGCCCAAGACAACATGCCTTGTCCCACGAGTGGGTTGTCGTACTCGGAATAGTCGTACGCATAGACGGTGTAATCTTGGCCAAGTCGTGTTAGGAGCTCCGGGCTGCACTGGACGATAGCCTGTATACATGTCTTCAATTCAATAACACCAATTGAGGTCGTCTCGTCCATGGCGACAGCTTGTATGTCAAGAACGTGGGGCCATCGTGCCAAGCAGTTCGTCTTGTTCTGGTCGTCGAATGTGTAAAGGACTTTTACTACAGATTGCACCGCGTTTAGTATATCTAAACCACCTTCAAATCAATCTGCAAAACATACGTCTCATAGGTCTGACCGATACCCCATCTTCGTTGCAAACATTGTTTGAAGTCATTGGAGGCGGTGCAGGTTGTGTATTTTGCCAGGGCGTGAAGCTTGTAGGCATTCCCGCTGGAGAGGACATTGCGAGGTTGGACTGTCCGCAATGTCGGCACAAGAAGCTTTAATTGTAAAGGTGAGCTCCCTGAATGTTATTGGAAAGGTCGTGAAGTCATTGAGTGGGAGTGGAAGTGGAGAATAAGAACAGAAGCTTGGAGGCTGGGACCTGGACCATGCCTCGCGTCGCGAAGTTCTCACGCGTAAGAACGGCGGTATGGAAAATGATGGCGAGCGGAATTCGTCGGAAGAGGGTCGATGTTGGAAGTGAAGAACTTTTGGAATCGTTGGGAACTAGAAAATTACAGCACGATACTCGTGTTCCTTCTCTTTTCTTAAGGTTGGTGGGATGGATTATGAGGTGCGAAGTGTGTGACTTCTCGATGTTGTCTTTGAAAGCTTCCTCCAATTGACGCGAGGGACGCACAGGCCACAAGCTCGCTTAAGTAAGGGTAAACCTCGGCCGAGGGGTAGGAAGTGCGTTTTAGGTTACAAGTCGCTGCCGTAATTGTTGACTTCTGTGAGATCAAATTCCAGCACACCAAAAGAGAAATGAATCATAACTTTGCAGGAGCGGGGTAGTGCCCTTTTATACTCTCGCCAGACAAAAATCCGATTATACCACGCTTATGAGTCAGCCCCTGCTCGGATTACAGGCCGATAGGCAACAACCCCTGAAATCACATGATTGATCTCTCCTTTCAATTCCATTCGGGTAGTTTGCGACCGCTAAATCTATTAACATCCGCACCATCCGGCTAATGTTCCTACAGATCCTTCATTCTATCATACAAACATCGACGCTTGCCACAATTTTTGAACCCAGACCCTAAACCACTAGCGCTTCTTCTTCTGTGATCCAGACAGCCTTACCGTTGTCTCCCCTCTTGGTCCTTCTATCGATCACCTCCTGCACGATCTCCTTCACGCCTTGCTTTCCCCGCCTCTGTTGTACAAAATGCTTGACGACCGCTCTCTGGGACAACTCTCCCTTACTGACCACGCTCTGGATTGTCGCCTCACTTGGGATACTATATCCCCGATGAGGATATTCCTTGTAATCGCCCTGGTTCAACAATTTCAATCGTTGGGAACCTTCGGAAACTCTGAAGAAATCGTCTGCGATGTTATCCTTTGGGTTGATGTCCTCAAGTGAAGCGGGTTTCCAAGCGGGTTTGCCATCCTTTCGAATCAATAGGGCATGGACACCTTCCGTAAAATCTGGATGTGCCATGAATTTGGCAGCAATTTGGTGTTCCCGTACAAATGTCTCCGAGATTGACCAACTCTTGCCCAGCTGCATTTGACGAAGTGTGACGTAAACGGCAGTAGGTGATCTTTGATGCAGGGTGGCAAGAGTCTTTTGGGCCCATTCCCTAGTCTCCCCCTCCTCAGCCTTGAGAGCGGCAATGATATCAGGCACACTAGTCTTGGTAAAACATCGATCAATAGCATTCCGCAATTCGCCTTGAATGTGGATGGGTTCATCGTGTGGCAAACCAGTGCAGAATTCTTCGATGGTCGAGTTGATAAGTTGTAGTCGCTCGGATAGAGGATCGTAGTCCTTAAATCGAAGTTCGGCCAAGCGACGCTCCAGTGCAGGCAGTGATGTCGAGTGGATATAATGTGTTGCGACTCCAGCATAAAACACATTCACGCCCTTCAGCTTCTCACTTGTGAGGGCGAGGTATGTGCCAACACCTCCAGGCATCCTAGGAAGGAAAAATGAAGCCCCCACATCTGGGAAAAAGCCAATAGTTGTTTCCGGCATAGCAAATACTGTTCTTTCGGTGGCAATTCGGAATGGAGCATGAATACTCAATCCAACTCCTCCACCCATCGTAATCCCATCGATAAATGCCACATAAGGTTTTTGGTATGTTGCAATAAGATGGTCCAGCTTATATTCCAGTGCAAAGTATTCCGTTGACTTTTGTTGACCTTCCACGCCTTTCAGATTCTCCTCTGCGAGGGCTGCCACATCTCCCCCAGCACAGAACGCCTTCGGTCCGGATCCCTTGATAATTACCACATTCGCCATATCCGACTTTGCCCATTCTTGTAACCTCGGGATGATCTTTCGAATCATAGATCCATTGAGAGAGTGGAGTTTTTTCGGCCGGTTGAGTTCGATTGTACGGACGCCAAACAGAGTATCGAATAGCACATCTTCCTTCTCGTCCCCTGGTAGCTCCCTTATAACTTCCGGTTCATTTTCCGACAATCCGCCTTGCCGTGACTCTGTTGCCATCTAGGAATCTATCAATTCCAATTTCCTCAATGATTGCAGGGCCTTCTCACCTGGGCTCGTCCCGCGAAAGCCGGATTTGTGACTTTGGCTTTCAATGGCATAGCTGCACGTCTAGAGCTACAGCGGACTGCTGACCCAGCTCTCCCACACAACGACTTCGCAAACATGAAGAAGGAAAAGGTCGATCGTCACCAAAGGAATGCGGAGTAGCAATTACTCCTCCTGACCTCGGGAGTTATTTTTCGGGGTCGGCTCCTGCAAAGTTCCCATAATTATTCGCGCTAGTCTACTTTGGGCGTATCGCGATTCCTTCAACGACTGGCTTCGCGAGGCAGCAAAAAGTTGTGTCAACGTCAAGAACAGCAACATCATGGCGGACGCTAAGATCCAGTTTGTACCTTACCTTTCATTGATATTCTGAAGCTAATAGCCCTCCAGAGAATTGCTGGCCAAGCCACGCAGCGACCTTACGTACGTCCTCGAATACTGCCCTTGTCCTGGAACTCAGAGCTAACCACTCCACAGCGAGTTCGAGATCGCGCAGCTCGAGGAGCATGAATTCACATCCGGTCCACTCTCGATTTTGCAGACAGCCGTACGATCACACACACAGGTTCTCATTTCATGCCGGAACAACAGGAAGCTACTCGCGCGTGTGAAGGCGTTTGATAGGCATTGCAATATGGTGTTGGAGAACGTCAAGGAGATGTGGACTGAAACGCCGAGAAATGCTCAGGGGAAGAAGGGAAGACCTGTCAACAAGGATCGGTTTATTAGCAAGATGTGAGTGTTTCTGTTGTCGGTGTTTTTGGGAGTGATGTGCTAGAGCCAAGTGCTGATCCATTATATTAGGTTTTTGAGAGGTGATTCAGTCATCCTGGTTTTGCTTAGTTGATCGTAGATCCGGAAATGGGAGGTCTTTTAATAGGCGGAGAATCCTAGTCATAAAGGTTGGCTCATAGTGGTTCTCTGGAAATGAAATACAGGCGTCGAAAAGTGGCTGAATATACCAATTCTCTTGTCAATCAAGCTTCACAGCGCTATGTGAAATGCGGTATTGAAGGTCGAAGTGGGCGGTTATCAAGCAAATACAACCCGCAGGAAGAACCAGAGCCCATTGTACTGCCAGTATCAGTACAATGTTCCTTGATCCCAGTCTTTAATCAACCTCTTCAGCTCTCCCATTGTTCCAGATCAACTAGTGCAATGAAAAATCTAGTAAGTGCTCACCCATGGTACCACACTACAAAACGGTGTACCAAGTTCTGTGGACCAATGGACTTTTAAACAATCAAAACCTTTCGTCAAAGGTGAAAGGAAACCTCCACCTGGATCATCGCACGGTAGGGTTCCTTGCGTAACACGCTCAATTCCCACAGCAAGTCCTGGTCATGATGTTGTGTATATTCTCATGTTGACGACTGACTTGTTTTCAAGAGGTGCATCTAATTTGAGGGTTTGAATTCATCTAAAGCCTGGATCTCTACGAAGGGTATCGTCTTCCGTCCCAAGCAACATTTCCATTCGAAAAGCTATCCTACACAGTAACAGGCCCTCATCTCATCATCCATAGCCATCCAGATCCATCTGCCTCAGTCCAACAGAAAATCATTCCTTACGAGTCTCACACAAATAAGCATCTTCAGAAGGCGTCTAGTGATCAAAGCTGTGTGACCACATCCGCAACTCTAAAATCCACGCTCTCCTCCGTCACAGCAACCCCACCATTGACCTCAAGGGGAGCACTTCCAAACACACCGCTGTCTAGCTCGAGTTCCTCCATCGGCGTAAGCGGTGCATCGATCACATCAATCTCCTCTTGCGTCTGCTCCGGCAGGGGAATCATATGTGTTTCGGTGAGAGAGCTAACTCCTAATCTGCGAGGCTGCGGATGACGGAGATGCGGCGAACGGACAGCCATTCCACGAAATGCCATATGGACATCTGGTCTGTACTCGGGGATATTGGGATCGTCCTTGTTTGGCAAGGATGACGGAGGCTCGGGGAGTGGCTTTGAACGATATGGCAGTTCTGTATTAGTTATGATACCAAGGCCGAGGGACGGATTGAACATTGCTCCGGGAGATGGACGTTGGGTATGGGTTTCTGTATTGCGTGGGGATGTGCGCTGAAATTTGTAAGCCTCAAGCGGGATGTTCTAAGGCTTGGATTTAACATACTGGAGGGGGATTCTTTCTCAACCCGAGGTTCTTGACATGCTTGATCAACGCCACGGGACGCTGCTTTGCCAGGTTGAATCCAAATCCTGTTATTGCAGAAGGTGGAATGTCATTATTGGCAATGCCGTTGAGGCTGAGGTATGTCCGGACCTCACAAGTAGGACGACAGGAATGGCAAACTTTGAATTGGCATTCTCCTCCCCTCAACGGCAACCAAGGCTTTGATGGCTTTGTTGGTGTTACTGACGGAATTATATCTGGATTTGGGCTGAGGGCGTTGAAAAGGAGTGGATATAAGGGCAGTGGAGAGGTGTCAAGGTCGGGTTTGGAGGCTGTATTATTTGCCTTTCCTTAAGTCAGTCTTCAATCCTAGCCTGTATCACCACAGAAGACTCACATGGGCTCTTTGCTGAAGTATGATATTCAACTGTGCCGGCGAGTAAGAATCCAGGGCCTCGTCGTTATTTTCATCAAAGAAGCTCAGGACCGAAAGTCTTGCAGCTGGACTTCTCTTTCTTGGTGAAGTTCGCCGTTCGAAGATATCACAGAGCTTATCAAGCTTCTCCTGCTCTGCTTTCAGCATTCAAGCCGCGGCACAGACTTTGTCATTACTGACCTGATTGCCCCGCTCCATATCATCTTCAATGAGTAGATCTCGGTCCTGCGTGCATCTGTAAATCCAACCCATGGATCCGACCCGGAGGCAGAGCGAGCACCGAAACTCGGTGGTGTAGAGGCGCGTCATTGTAAGGTGAGTACACTGGCCATTGCCAACTTTAAAGAAGGGGCGAGGGATGTAGCCTTGGGTTGTAGGAAGTGTCCAGTCTGGTAGCTTTTGCGATACCATCAGGCTTGAATTGCTGACTGGCAATTGGCTGTCGTCCACAGGGCGGATCTGGCGCTCTGCCATAGCGCGTAATTTATAGGATTGATCTATCTCCGGTGATCGTTGTGGTGGCGTTCGAATTTGAGCGCCGAGGGTTTTGGGGAAGACTCGCGTGGCTCGCTTTGGAGGAGGTTTCTCCACGGCTCAATATTGGGTCGGCAGGCTTCATTGCATTGGAGTCACTTGAACTTTAAAATCTAAAGACGCAATTCGATCTTGATTCGCTGGAATCAGGCTTAAGAAGCACTGTGACAAAGCAAGGCAAAGGAGTGGAAGCCCGGACAGAGCTCAGATGGTTGTAGAATAGATCAGGCCTGACAATACCCTGCTGGAATAGATCAAGTTTGCAAAATTCGGATGGTTAGAAGAATCAGAGAAGCTTTCGCTGTAAATTTTTAAGGCAGTGCATGTAACCAATAACATATTAACTGATTTCGTACTTAAAATGGGTGGGCAGTTGGAGCTGTCCAC
>Ga0302325_10017458_pt1 | contig 15172 bp, 13 predicted proteins | sample Palsa_T0_2_FD_201948 | JGI IMG/M metagenome (GOLD analysis project Ga0302325, IMG submission 201948) | Peat permafrost microbial communities from Stordalen Mire near Abisko, Sweden - Palsa_T0_2 | ecosystem: Environmental > Terrestrial > Soil > Palsa > Peat permafrost | place: Sweden: Abisko... | reverse complement strand
CGACGGCAGCCCGACGGACTTGGTCAGGGCCAGTGCCAGGTGCGCGAAATCCTGGCAGACGCCGGCGCCGTCGACGAAGGCCTCGTAGGCCGAGGTGTGCACGTTGGTCACCCCGCGCACGTAGCGCAACGACTCGTGGGTGCGCTCCAGTATCTGGCGCGCCGTCTGCAACGGACGGTCGGCCCGCAACCCCTGGGCCAACTCGGCCAGCTCGGTTCCGGGGGCGGTGTAGAGCTTGTGCGACAGGAAGTCGGCCATGGTGAGCGAGGCGTCCGACACCTCTCGCCACGATGCGTCCTCGGGCGCTTCCGCCCGTTGGGTGTCGATCAGCGCCGAGCCGGTGATGGAGAGCATCTCGTGGCCCCGGTCGATGTTGAAGGCGACCACCTGCGTGCCCCAGTAGTCGACGTAGGAGTACTGGGGCGCCGGCGGCACGGTGACCACCTTGGTCTCGAGGGCCGTCTGGCGGCGCTCGGTGCGCGGCATCAGGCGCAGTTCGTTGTAGGAGGCCCGGGCGGGGGCGTTGTAGTCGAAGCGCGTCTCATGGGCCACATGGAGCCGCCACCCGTCCGCCCGCGTCATGCGCCGCCACCCCCTCGCCGCCACTGCGTGGGCGTGTCCTGGGCGAAGTACCGCCGCGTCACCGCATCACAGACCGAGGAGATGGAGCCTTGCAGTCGCTCCAGCCGGGTCTCCAGGCCGCGGGACAGCGAGGCCGGCGACGAGTACTCGAGCTCGGCCCGGGCCAGGCCGACCAGACCCCGTGCGTCCTCCCACGTGCCCTGGCGCCCCGAGTTGATCTTGTCCAGGCACTCCTCGGCCAGGGTGAGCGAGGCGTAGGCCGAGCGGGGGAAGAGCCGGTCGCGCAGCAGGAAGTCCAGCACCCGGCCGGGCTCCACCACGCCCTGGGACAGGCGCAGGTAGGGCTCGTAGCCTCCGCAGGAGCGCAGCAGCATGACCAGGCCGCTGTCGAAGACCTGGTCGAACTCGACGGTGGCCAGCTGGCGGGCCACGACGTCGGTGGCCTCGAGGCACCGGCCGAGCGTGAAGAACAGCCAGGTCTGGTCCCGGCTCATCATGGTGTCGGCCAAGCCGGTGATCCCGGCCACCTGGGTCTTGACGAACGACAGATAGGGGGCGGGGCCCGCCCGCCGGGTGGCCTCCCACTGCAGGGGCAGGGCCGACCAGGTGGCGTTGATGTGCTCCCAGAACTCGACCGGGACGACGTGGCGGACCCCGCGCGTGTTCTCGCGCGCGGCCGCCAGCGCGCCGGCGATGGACGAGCGGCTCTTGGGGTCGGTGGCCAGCCGTTCCGTGGCCTGCCACAGCGTCTCGTTCTCGTCGTCGGGCAGGCCCATCACGGCCAGGAGGCGGCGGGCCGCGTGGCCCCCCTCGGTGTCGCTCTGCTCGAGGGCCTGGAAGACAGAGACGTCGAGGATGCGCGCCGTTCCCTCCGCCCGCTCGACATAGCGGCCGACCCAGAAGATGGACTCGGCTACCCGGCTCAGGAGGGCCTGGGTCATTGCTGCTGCTGCTGCTGTTGGTTGCGGTTCTCCGAATCGCCGCCCGGACCCGCGTCCATGGGAGGTCCCGCGCTCACCATGGACTGCTGGCGCGGGGGCAGGACCGGCGTCGCCGACCCGCCGCCCACCACCCAGGTGTCCTTGGAGCCGCCGCCCTGGCTCGAATTGACGACCAGCCCGCCCTCTTGCAGGGCCACCCGGGTCAGCCCGCCCGGGAGCACCCACACGTTCTCCCCGTCGTTGACCGCGAACGGGCGCAGGTCGACGTGCCGCCGCACCATGGTGTTGTCGACCCAGGTCGGGGAGGTCGAGAGGGCGACCACGCGTTGGGCGATCCACTGCCGCGGCGCGGCCTCCACATCGAGGGCCAGCCGGTCGAGCTCCTCGCCCGAGGCGGCCGAGCCGATGACCAGTCCCTTCCCACCGGAACCGTCGACGCGTTTGAACACGAGCTCATCGCGCCGTGACAGCGCGTCGGCACGGACCCTGGGGTCTTGGAGGTGCATGGTGTCGACGTTGGCCAGCAACGGCTCCTCCCCCAGGTAGTACTTGATCATCGCCGGGACATAGGCGTAGACGAGCTTGTCGTCCGCCACGCCGTTGCCCACCCCGTTGGTGATGGTGACCCGGCCGGCCCGGGCCGCGTTCACCACGCCGGGACAGCCGACCAGCGACTCGGGCCGGAACTGCAGCGGGTCGAGATAGTCGTCGTCGATGCGCCGGTAGATGACGTGCACCGGGACCTCACCCTCGGTCGTACGCAGGAAGACCTCGGTGCCGTGGCAGACCAGGTCCCGCCCCTCCACGAGATGCACGCCCATCAAGCGGGCCAGGAGGGCGTGCTCGTAGAAGGCGGAGTTGTGCACGCCCGGCGTGAGCACCACGACGGTCGGGTCCTGCACGCCGGTCGGGGCGGCGCGTCGCAGGGCATGGATCAGGTGGGCCGGGTAGTCGGTGACCATCTGGATGGGTTGGCCCCAGAACAGCTCGGGCAGGACCCGGGACATGGCCGCCCGGTTGGCCAGGACGTAGCTCACCCCCGAGGGGCTGCGCACGTTGTCCTCGAGGACCCGGAACTCGCCGTCCTCGTCGCGGATGACATCGATGCCGGCCACGTGGATGCGGACCCCGTTGGGAGGCGAGAGGCCGAAGGCGGCGCGCACGAAGCCCGGCGAGCTCGTGATCACCTCATGGGGGATGAGGCCGTCGCTCACGATGCGGGCCGCCCCGTAGACGTCGGCCAGGAACGCCTCGAGCGCCCGCACCCGTTGGGCCACCCCGGTCGACACCTGCTTCCACTCACTAGCGGTGAAGATACGCGGCACGACGTCGAGGGGGAACGGGCGCTCCTCGCCGTCGAGGTCGAACGTCACCCCCTGGTCCATGAATGCCCTGGCCAGCCGGGTAGCCCGGGCCGAGACGTCCTCGGGGCCCATCTGCGAGAGGGAGGACGCCACCGCGCCGTAGGGCGACCTCGTCGCGCCGCCGAGACCGACCATCTCGTCAAATGCAGCCGCGGTCAGGCCGCGTGCGGTCTCCCCGTAGCCATCGAACAGATCGCCCACTCCCTTCACCCTTCCAGCCTTGTGTTTCGCCGGGGTTTCACGGGCGCGAACGGTCGATGACGCATCGGACGGCACAGACTAGATCCGCACGCCACGGCGACCGGTGTGCGCGCTGCAACGGCCATTGTCGCTTCGGCGCGCCCGGCCCTACTCGGCGGCGAGGCGCGTCCGGATGTCCGCCCGCAGTTCTCCCTTGGCCACCTTGCCCCCCGACGAGCGGGGCAGTGCGTCGAGTTGGATCAGGCGTTCGGGGAACTGCTCTCGCCCGACCCCCCGGGCGGCGAGAAACGCCGTGACGTCGGAGAGCGTGATGGGGACGGCGTCCTTGGTGCAGACGTAGACACAGACCCGCTCGCCGAACGTCTCGTCGGGCATGGAGACCGCGGCGACCAGGTCCACGTCGGGGTGTTCGGCGATCTCCGCCTCCAGCGCGGGCGCGCTGATGTTCTTCCCGCCCCGGATGATGATGTCCGACGTGCGGCCGATGACCCGGAGATAGCCGTCGTCGTCGATCTCGACCACGTCGCCCATCAGCATCCAGCCGTCGTCGGTGAACAACTGGGCGTTGGCGTCATCGTCGTCGAGATACCCGACGCAGGTGGCCGGGCCCTTGCACGCCGGTATCCCCACCAGTGGAGAGCCGGTCATCTGCGTCCGCGTCTCGTCGTAGACCCGCACCGCCATGGCGTCGATGACCCGGCCCGCCGTGCCGAACCGGCGGTCCCGGGAGTCGGTCAGCCGGGTGCCGCTGAGCACGCCGGTTTCGTTTGACCCGTAGAACTGCAGGACCGTGGCCCCGGTCCGGTCCTCGAAGGCCGCCGCCCGGGCGAAGGGGACCGCCTCGCCCCCGGTGAACATCACCCGCAGCGACGAGAGGTCGAGCTCGTCGAACAGGGGGGAGTTGAGCATCATGATGAACTGCGTGCTGACGCACGCCAGCACCGAGACCCGGTGCGCCACCACGGCACGCAGGGTCCGCTCGACCTCGAACTTCGCCGCCACGACCGTGGGGCACCCGAGCACGCCCGGAGAGAAGTGCGCCGTCCACAGACCGAAGCCGAACGGCGCCGGCACGGCGCCGAAGAAGACGTCGTCGGAGGTGAGCGCACCGGCCTCGACGGCCAGCCGATGGAAGTAGAACCACCGGTTCTCGGTGTGCAGCACGCACTTGGGCAGGCCCGTGGTGCCCGAAGTCGAGTTGATCATGAACAGGTCGTCGGGCCCGAGCGCGCGCCCGGCCAGGAGGCTGGCTGCCCCGGCCACGTCCGGCGACTCGACGGGCGATCCGTCGACGAGGACCGCGGAGTCGGAGAAGTCCATAACGTCGGGCACGACGATGTGGCGCAGCCCGGGCATGCTGTCGACCCGCAACGACGCCACCAGCTCGCCGGCGGGTCGCCCGAGGAGATCGGCGTGGGTGACCAGCGCGGTGGCCCCGGTGCGCGCCAGGAGGTGGCGCAGCTCGGCCGGGCCGGCGCGGGCGCCGATCCCCACCACCACTAGGCCGGCCTTCTCCGCGGCGAGGAACACCGTGTGCACCGTCGCCCCGTCGGGCAGGACCACCCCCAGGCGGTCGCCGGGCTCGAGGCCGGCCTGGGCGAACACGGCGGCCAGCTGCGACGAGCACTCGTGATAACGCTCCCAGGTGAGGACGGCGGGCGGGTCGCCGTCGACCACAATGAAGGCGGCCGCGTCCGGCCGACTCGCCGCATGGCCCGCCACGACGTCGCCCAGGGTCTCGGTGCCCCACCATCCCGCGGCCACATAGGCGTCGATGAGCGCCTGATCGAACATCGGATTCGCCATGGTGGTGTCGCAGCCTACAAAGGAGGCCGACCTTCCCGGTCGAACCCGGGAGCGGGTGGCGAGCACGTCGTGCGTGGAAACGTCCGCGCCGGCCTGGTAGGACTGGGCCGGTGAGGGCGCCGGCATGAAGCAGTTGGCGATCGAGGACAACCTGGGCGGCTCAGAGGAGCCCGGCTACGGGTTCCTCGGTGTACGCCCGAGCGGCCCGTGTCGAAGCTCCCTGTTCGCCCCGCCGGGTTTCGCCCTGCAGATGGCACGGGCGACGCTGGCCCGCGGCACGGAACTGCACTGGTCGCCCCACGCCGGCGACGAGGTTCTCTACGTCATGGCGGGCTCCCTCATGGCGGGCGCTGTCATGGCGGGCTCCGTCATGGCCGGGGACCAACGGTGCCCAGCGGGCGGCGTGCTCCTGGTCGACGAGGGCGCCGCATTCCACGTGCAGGCAGAGAGCAAGACGGTCCTGCTGCATTTCGGGCGCCAGGACACGCTCGGGCGCGCCGCGCCCGGCACCGGGCGGGCGTGGGTGCAGATGATCGGACCGGCCGGTGCCTACGCCACCTCCGATGCGGCACGCGACACCCGCTTCTACGCCGAGTCCGACGAGGACTTCTCCGCCACGTTCTTCTACACCGGGAGAACGGGACCGTATCGATCCCTCCCCCACAGTCACTCCGAGGACGAGATCATCTACGTCGCGGCGGGAAGCATCACGCTCGGTGCGCGGCAGGTGCCGGCCGGCTCGGCCATCGCCGTTCCCGGTGACCGCAAGTACGGCTTCGTGGGCGACGACGCCGGATTCGCCCTATTGAACTACCGGCGGGGCCCTTCCCGCTTCTCGGGTGCCGACGGCGCCCCGCCGTTCCTCGAGGGTGGCCGGGCCACCGGCATGGCGCGGGTGGTGGCGCCGGATCGTTGACCGGCCGACCGGCGACCGCGGCGCCGCTCAGCGGCCGAATCCGTACAACCGCTGCGCATTGCCGGCCAGAATGGCATCCCGCTCGACCCGGGGGACGTCGGCGAAGTTGGCATCGATGGTCCGCCACGAGTTGGGCCAGTCGCTCCCACTGTGGGGGAAGTCGCTCGACCACATCAGGCGGTCCACACCGATGCGGTGCCGATTGGCCACGGCGTACTGGTCGGTGATGTACGTGAAGGAGAACCGCTCCTCTATGTACTCGCTCGGCAGCTTGGCGAATCTCGCCTTTGCCCCCGTCGCCCGGCGGCGCCAGCGGTTGTCCATCTGCTCTTTGATGTACGGCACCCATCCGGCGTCGACCTCTACGAACACGATGGGCAGAGCCGGGACGCGGTCGAGCACGCCCGAGTTGAGGAACTGGACCAGCACGGGCACCGCCTGCATGAACCGCAGGTCGCCCGCGGCACGGCCGGCGGTCATGCGCCCCGGAGCGTAGGAGTCCACCGGGAACTCGTTGACCAGCCCGACATGGACGTGCAGGGGGAGCCCGGCCTCGGCCAGGGCGTGGAACACCCGATCGTCCTCCTCGACGAGGTCGGTGTCCCCGTGGGGATAGCAGCCCATGAGCGCTCCGGTCACGCCGGTGCGGTGCGCCACCCGCTCTATCTCGGCCAGGGCCTGCTCGATGCCCCGGTTCGGGAGCAACACGATCGCCCCCAGTCGGGACGGCTCGAAGGCGCAGTAGTCGATGAGCCAGTCGTTGTAGGCCCGGACCATCGCCAGGTGCAGCTCGGGATCTTGATTGGCGATGACGATGTGCGACAGCCGGGGCGTCGGATAGAAGACGGCCGCATCGATCAGATCCTCGTCGAGCTCCTTGAGCCGCGCCGCCGGGTCGTACCCGCCGGCCGGGATGTCCTCGAAACGGACCCACGGTGTGCGATCGGCCCGGGGCAGCGTGGCCGACGCGTTGAACCCGAAGTTGATGGGCTCGGTCACGCCCTCACCCAACCAGGCGTCGCCCTGTTCGAAGTGCTCCATGTGCGGGACGCGGTCGCGGTACTTCGCCGGCACGCGGGACGCCCACAGGTCCGGCGGTTCGTTGACGTGGGTGTCGGCATCGATCAGTTGGTACCCCCGCGACTCGACGGTGCCCGTGGTGCTCATCGGTTGCCTCCCTGTTGACTCGAAGGTGCAGGGCTCGGCAAAGAGCCCGAAAGTCGGTGGACGATCTCGAACTTCTGTACTTTGCCCGATGCGGTGACGGGCAGGGCGTCGAGCACCTCGAGCTGCTCGGGCAGCTTGTACGTGGCCAGGCCGATGGCGCGGAGGCGCCCCACCATCGTCTCGAAGTCCAGATCGGTGCCCGGCGCCAGCACCACGCAGGCGCACACGCGTTCGCCGAGCCGTTCGTGGGGCAGCCCGACCACGGCGGCGCGGTCCACTTCGGGGAAGTCGAGGAGCAGGTCTTCGATCTCCCGGGGTGTGATGTTCAGGCCGCCGCGGATGATGATCTCCTTCTTGCGACCGACCACCGTCAGGTAGCCGTCCTCGTCCATCGTCGCCAGGTCCCCAGAGCGCACCCATCCGCCCGGCCCGAAGGTGGCGGCTGTGCGCGCCGGGTCGCGGTAGAAGCCGACGCACGTGTTGGGACCACGTATGTGGATCTCTCCCGGTACGCCCGGGGCACTGACGGACCCGTTCTCGTCGCGGACCTCGACCTCGACGTCGCTCAGCGCGGGCCCGTCGGTCTCGATGGCCTTTCCCGCCGGGCCGCCCGGCCTGTTCCAGGTGGCGACCAGCACCTCGGTCGACCCGTACAGCCGGAGCACCCCGATCCCGCATGCGGTGGCTCGGCGCACGAGTTCGGGCGGCACCGGCGAACCCCCGCAGCCGAAACGGGTCATGGACCCGAGCTCGCGTCCTCCCCGGTGCTCGGCCTCGGCCACGACGTCTTGGAGGAAGGTCGTGGAGGCGAGCGTGTAGCTCGCACCGTGGGCGGCGATGAGGTCGCAGGCCACGCCGGCGTCCCAGCGGTCCTGGAGCACCAGCGGCAGGCCGTGATAGAGCGCGAAGCGCACCCCGTAGTTGAAGCCGGTCGAATGCCCGATCGGCGACGGCATCCAGACGACGTCGTCGTCGCCGATCCCGAGGTCCTCTGCCGCCACCCGGACGCTGAAATTCGCCGTCTGCTCCGTGTGCATGATGGCCTTGGGGGCCGCCTCGGTGCCCGAGGTGAAGATCAACTCGGAGACGGCGTCGGGCGCTGGCGCCCCCGGCCGGGCCCCGGGCCCGGGAACCTCGCCCCCGCCGCCCCCGCCGGCGAGGAGGTCGCCGAACCAGACGGTGCGGCCGTCGGCACCGGTCACCGGCGTGGGGCGCGTGGCGTCGACGACCACGTGGACGATGGAACGCCCCGACTCCTCGATCGCCGCGGCCGTGGCGCCCAGATGGTCGTAGTTGCGATAGATCGCCGGCGTGCACACCACCTTGGACTCGGCGACGGTGAAGGCGTGGAGCAGTTCTTTGCGGCGGTAGATCGGCAACAACGGGTTGATGACGGCGCCCACCGTCTGCGTCGCCACGGCGAGCACCACGAACTCGTACCAGTTCGGCAGTTGGATCGACACCACGTCGCCGGCCCCGACGCCCTGCGCCTCGAGCCACGCCGCCACGGTCGAGACGTCGCGCCCCAGCTCGGCATAGCTGTGGACCGCGGCGCCGTCGCGGTCGATGACGGCGGCGCGTCCGGGCCGTCGCGCCGCCGCGTCCGCCAGGCGACCGGACAGCGTCGTTCCGTCCCAGTGGCCGGCGCGCCGGTAGGCCTCGGCACGCGCGGAATCGGTGACCATGTCCGCCAACATCGCTCCCGCACCCTCCCTCAGATCACCCGCGGCCTGCGGCACGGTACCCCTCAGCGATCGGCCGTCAAGATCAGGGCCGACCCGTCCATCAGGGCCCCCGAGGTGACCACGGCGACCTCGTGACGGCGCGCCTGGCGGGCCCCGCCCCGACCCTGGACCTGGAGGACCGCCTCGGCCACCGTGTTCATCCCGTGAAGGTAGCCCTCCGCCAACAGTCCCCCTCCCGTGTTGGTGGGAAGGCGCCCGTCGAGTCCGCAGGCGCCCGAGCGCACGAAGGCGCCCGACTCCCCGCGCCCGCAGATTCCCAGTCCTTCGAGCCCCATCAGCACCGTGCTGGTGAAGCAGTCATAGATCTCGGCGACGTCCACATCGCCCTGACCGATGCCGGCCCGCCCGAACAGCTCGTCGCGCAGCCAGCTGGTGTAGTTGCGCGTGTAGTCCTCCCACAGCAGGTGGTCGCCGATGTCGAGACCGGGGCGGGGCCCCGCCCTGTAACAGCCCGAGGCCACGACCGCCGGGGCATGGGCCAGGTCGCGCGCCCGCTCCACGGAGGTCACCACGACCGCGCACGCCCCGTCGACCTCCACCGTGCAGTCCGAACGCCGGTACGGGTCGACGACGAAGGGCTCCGCCAGGTACGCATCGAGCGCGAGCGGTTCCCGGCGTAGCGCGCGCTCGTTGTCCTGCGCGTACCTCCGCTGGCTGACGGCTACCGCCCCGAGATCTTCGGGACCCTGCCCGGTCTCGTGCAGGAACCGCTGGGCCCACATGCCGACATACATCAGGTAGGCGCCGTAGCCGATCGGGTAGCGGTACTGCCCACCCATGCCGGCGAACTGCATGGAACCGACCCGCGCCCCGGAGCGGCCGTTGAGGGCCCGGTAGACCACCACCACCTCGGCGTCGCCCCGGGCCACGGACTGGGCCGCCTGCCAGACCAGATGGCACGGCGCCTGGCCCCCGAGCTGCACGTCGAGGACGGTCCGCAACGGGCCCAACCCCAGCGCGCTGGAGACGGCGACACAGGGCACCGAGTCGTCAGACACCATGAAGCTGCTGAGGCCGTCGACCTCGTCCAGCCGCAGCCCGGCGTCGCCGACGGCGCCCGCCACGGCCTCGGTGGCCAGGGCCAGCACGCTCCGCCCCGAAGCCCGGGTGAAGGGCGTGAAACCGACACCGACCAGCGCGGCCGTCCGCCCGGGACCCGCCGGCGGATCGCTCACGGCTGCACCGCCGGCTCGAAGTACAACTCGGTCCAGGTGGCATGGTCGACGAAACGGGAGACGACCCTGTCCCCGATGGCCAGGGGGGAGGGGGGTTCGACGCGTCCGAGGAGCCGTGGGCCCTCCTCGAGCTCCACCGTGGCCACGGAATACGGCAGGGGGCCCACGTAGCCGGGCGACACGGCGACGTGGGCCGTGACGAACGAGTAGACGACCCCGCGGCCGGTCGACTCCACGAGGTCGAATTCCGTGGTGGCACACCACGGGCATGATGGCATGGGGGGAAACCGGGTCCGGCCGCAGTCCGAGCAGTGCTGCAGCAGGACGCGATGGGACCGCAGGCCCTCCCACCACGCCGCGCTCTCGAGATCCGGTCGGGGTACGGTTCCCTCCTCGTGACCCGGACCGTTCAACGCCTCACCTGCCCGAAAAGCGCGGCTCGCGCTTGTCGCGGAACGCCTGCAACCCCTCGGGGGCGTCCTCGGAGGTCAGGCAGTAGTAGGCGTTCCGCTCGCGCTCGAAGCGCAGCCCGCTGGCCAGATCCCCGTTGGCGGCCCACAACCCCTGCAGGACTTCCTTGGCGTTGGCCACCGCCAACGGGCTCTTCTGTGCCACCTGGCGGGCGAAGGTCAGCCCGCTCTCGCGCAGCTCGGCGTCCTCCACGCTCCGGACGGCCAGGCCCCACTCGACCGCTTCGTCGGCGGAGAGGAACCGTCCCGAAAAGATGAGCTCGGACGCCCGTTGCAGACCGACCACCCGGGGCAGCAGCGTCAGGACGCCGCCCCCGCCCATCTGGCCGAAGTTGAGATGGCCGTCGCCGATCCGGGCGCTGCGGGCCACCAGGGCGAAGTCGCAGTTGAGCACCAGCTCGAGACCCCCGGCCGCCGTCACCCCGTTGACGAGTGCCACGACGGGCACCGGCAGCTCACGCAGACGTCCGAACACCCGGTGGATATCGGCCACGAAGCGGGGGAAGGCAACCGGGTCCCGTTGCAACTCGACGTAGCTGTCGAGGTCGCCCCCGGCGCTGAACGCCCGACCGGCGCCCGTGAGCAATACGCAACACAGGTCGCTCTGGTGCGAGAGGTCGTCGATGGTGGCGTCCAGCAGGCGCAACATCTCCCAGTCGATGGCGTTCAGGCGGTCGGGCCGCGACAGGGTGAGCACCACCGCCGCCCGGGAGGTTCCGGCTTCCCCATCGGCGGCCCCGAGCTGAATTTCCTCGACCTGCACGGCCGGTTCAGCTCGCTCGCCACTCCTCGTCACGGTCACCTCGACGTCGGTCCTGCCCGACGTCGTCAGTCGGGCTCTTTCTCTATCATGGCGCAGCCGTGTGCTCCATCGGCGGGCTCGCCGGCCACGGTGGTAGACATGGAGCGTCGGCGTGCGGAGACGACCGGGGTACCACGGACTGGGTGGCACCGAGCGCCGCGACGACAAGGGGAGGCACTGCCATGGAGATCGTCGACCGGGGACTGAGCGCGCGGCGGGTCCAGGAGCGCCTGGACCGCACCGAGGACCCTCGCGAGCGCGCCATGCTCGGCACCGTGCACGACCACCTGCGGGCAGAGGCCGACGTCGACGTGGACCGCCTGGTCTCCACCCTGTCGGATCAACCCAACTACCACCTGTGGAATGCGGGCCGCGACGTCGGTCCCGACGACTTCGAGGGCGTGCTGGCGTACTACCAGGACCTGGTGGCGGTCAAACGGCACATCCTCGAGTTCGACATCGAGCGCATCGTCGTCGACCACGACACCGTCGTCACCGAGGGGTGGATCAGGGCCCTGAACCTGGGCTCGGTGGCCCGGGCCCGGGGCTGGGTCGTCGATGACGACGACGCCACCTATCTGGTCACGCAACGGGTCGTCATCTTCTGGCCCTTCGATGCCGAGGGAAAGATGACGGGCGAGGACGGCTACGCCAACTTCGACCCGTACGGCGCCCGGAAGCTGACCGATGACGAACTACCCGACGCCTACCGGGAGCTCTTCGCCGGCGCGAGCTGAACCGAGCGGCTGCCATGTCCAAGCACGACGCCAAACCGATCCGCACGCTCCTCTTCGTGCCGGGCAGTGAACACGACGAGGTCGTCCGGGCCGCCGGCCATGGTGCCGACGCCATCGTGATCGACCTCGAGGAGCCGCGCACGCCGTATTCGGAGAGCGAACGCGAGGCGACGCGCCAGCGGATGCGGACCTTCTTCGACGGGCCGGCGGCGCATGCCGGGTCGCCACGCTGGTTCGTGCGGGTGCAACCGCCGGACACCGGGCAGACGCTCAAGGACCTCAGGGCCGTCATGGGTCCCCACCTGGCCGGGATCCTCCTCCCCAAGGTGCACGGCCCCGAGGACGTGTACCGCCTCGATTCCCTCCTCACGTGCCTGGAGGTGGAGGTCGACCAGCCGCTGGGCTCCACGGTGGTGTACCCGATCCTCGAGACGGCCCAGAGCCTGCGCCTGGCCTACGACATCGCCGTGGCGTCGCCGAGAGTCGAGTACATGGGTGGGGCGGTCTCCCGTTTCGGCGACATCCACCAGGCCCTGGGTTACCGCTGGACCGAGGAGGGACGCGAGACGCTCTTCCTCCGCTCGAAGGTCCTCGTCGACGCCCGGGCGGCGGGGATCCGCTATCCGATCAGCGGCATGTGGGGCGGCGCCACCAGCGATACGGACGGGCTGGCGCGCTGGGCCAACGAGCTGCGCGATCTCGGCTATTTCGGCATGATGCTGGGCGATCCGGCGCACGTGCCCCTGGTCAACGCCATCTTCAGCCCGAGCGCAGAGGAGATCGCCTACTGGCGCGACCTCGACCGCCTGGCGACCGAGGCTGAAGGACGGGGCAGCGGTCCGGTGGTCTACGGGGACCCGAACCAGGGCGAGGGCCATGTGGTCCACCTCGCGCACGTCGGTTCGGCCCGCAAGAATTTGGCCTGGGCCGAAGATCTCGGCCTTCTCGGCTGAGTGGAAAAGCGAAAAAGGGGACTGGCTCCATGTCTGAGCATGCGCACCTCACGGCGGCGGAAATCCGGGAAAGGGTCGGTCACCCGATCGTCGACGCCGACGGGCACTTCATGGAGTTCATGCCCCTGGTCGACGACGAGATCGTCACCTACCTCGAAGAGGCGGGCGGGGCCGCCCTGCGCGACCGCTTCCTGGCCAGCCAGTCGCAGGTGATGGACACGGCCGTCTTCGCCGACCGGCGATCGGATCCCTCCATCGTCGACAACTGGCGTGCCATGCCGTCGTGGTGGGGCAATCCGGTGTCGGACCCCCTCGACCGCGCCACCGCCTACCTGCCCCAGTTGATGAACGAGCGCCTGGGTGAGTTGGGCATCGACTTCATGTTGATCTACCCGTCGTGGACCCTGGGGTTCCTCGAGATCCGGGACGACGCGTTGCGGGCGCCGGTGTGCCGGGCCGCCAACCGCTATGTCGCCAACCTCTTCAGCGGGCTGAGGGACAGATTCGAGCCGGCGGCGCTCATACCGATGCACACGCCGGAAGAGGCGGTCGCCGAGATCAACTTCGCCGCCCGTGACCTCGGGTTCAAGTCCGTGGTGCTGCACGGTTTCGCCCACCGGGCCGTTGGCGCCGGCTCCACCCGCCTCGATTTCTTCGGCCTCGACAGCCCGTTCGACTACGACCCGGTGTGGGCCGCCTGCGTGGAGAACCGGCTGGCTCCCGCCTTCCACAGCTCCCTGCAGAGCCACCATCAGGGCCGATCGATCACCAACTACGTCCACAACCACGTCAACGGGATCGCCAGCGCGCATCAGGTGCTGTGCAAATCCCTGTTCCTCGGCGGTGTCTACCGGCGGTTCCCGCAGCTGCGGGTCGGCTTTCTCGAAGGTGGGGTCGCCTGGGCCGCCGGATTGCTGGCCGATCTCATCGGCCACTGGGAGAAGCGGGGCGGCCACGCCATCGGTGGTCTCGATCCGGCCATCCTCGACGTGGAGGGCGTGCTCGAGCTGGTCGACAAGTACGGCACCCCGGACATGGTGCGCCAGCGGGATCGGATCGGTGCCCATCTCTCGCGGGCGCCGGGCCGACCGGCCGAGCTCGACGAGTTCGCCCGGGCCGGGGTCACCAGCATTGAGGACATCCTCGAGCCGTTCGAGAATCGCCTCTTCTTCGGGTGCGAAGCGGACGACCCGTTGATCGGCGTCGGGTACGACCTCAACTTCGAGGGGCGGGAGGCGGCGCTGCGACCGATCATCGGGAGCGACGTCAGCCACTGGGATGCGCCGGTCATGAACCAGGTGATCGTCGAGGCCTACGAATTGCTCGAGCGCGGGCTGGTCTCGCCCGAGCAGTTCAAGCAGTTCACCTTCACCAATCCCGTGCTGCTCCATGGCGGGGCCAACCCGTCGTTCTTCGCGGGCACGGCGGTCGAGTCGGCGGCGGGAGAGGTCCTCAGGGCGACCGGCGCCTGATCAGCCCAGGCGCCGCCGCGGGCCGCCGCTGAGGGAGTCCATGGGTAGTCGCACCGAAAGGCTCGCGATTTTGTACCTCGATTTCGCGGTGGCCGACTGCCAGCCCCGTACGTCCAATTCGGGGTCGTACCAGATCTGAGATCTGGTACAAGTCGAGAAACCGTGCTGGCTCGAGGGCGGATTCGACCCGTGGCGAGAACCACACCCGCCGACTCAAGAGGCAGGCGCCGCGGCGGGCCGGTTCCCTGTCAGCGCAGGGGTATGGCGAGGAGGGGGACGAACTGCTGCCCCCCGGCCACGTCGGAGTCGCCCGGCGATCCTCCCGGCACCAGGCGGGGCACGCTGACCTTGATGGCCAGGGCGGGCTCGAACTCGAAGATGCGCACCTGGTCGGGCTCGAGTCCGTAGAGCGCGCCCACGACCTCTTTGGTGAGGACCTTCTGCCCCACGACGTCGAAGAAGGTGTCACGGTCCTTGAAGAAGAGGTCGAAGGTCACCGTGAAGGGGCCTGCGTTCTTGCTGCGGACCGAAGCCAGCGCACTTTGCAGCGTGCGTGTCGGCGAGTCGGCGCTCATCCCACCTTCTCCGATTCGAATCGGAACGTCTCGAGAGGATCGTCGACCTCCATGGCGTGGTGCACGTTGAACCGGAACACCTCGCCGATGTCGTGGATGGCCCGGGTAAAGGGCCAGGCCACCGTCGTGCCCCCACGCCACCCCGGGCTCTTGGCATGCAGGTGGGCGTACCAGATGACGCTCGAGGCCGTCTCACAGGTGGCCTTGTCGGCGGCCACCACGTCGACGAGGAGGAATGCCTCGTGCCCCTCGAACTGCTTGATCGG
>Ga0302325_10017456_pt1 | contig 15173 bp, 15 predicted proteins | sample Palsa_T0_2_FD_201948 | JGI IMG/M metagenome (GOLD analysis project Ga0302325, IMG submission 201948) | Peat permafrost microbial communities from Stordalen Mire near Abisko, Sweden - Palsa_T0_2 | ecosystem: Environmental > Terrestrial > Soil > Palsa > Peat permafrost | place: Sweden: Abisko... | reverse complement strand
GCGACGTCGACGTGCTGGCTGCCCACCGTGATCGTCATTCGGCCCGGGGCAACGGTCACGTCGGCGTGCTGCGGTCCGCTCGGCAGCACGGCGTCGGCCGAGTACGACAGCAGCGCGAGGGTCGCGTTCGCGTAGTGCGCAATCGCGTGCCCGGTGACGTTCAGCGCCGTATAGCGCGAATCGTCGTCGACGGTGAAATCGTCGGCGCCACCGTGCACGATGACTGTACTCTGTCCGGATACCGTTCCGGCGATACGAAGCTCGTAATGGTACGTGCCGTCGGGCGGCCGCAGCGGATCGGCCGTCGCGACCACCGGGACGACGGCAAGGAACAGGCCGGTGATCGACACGATGAGGCGACGCATCATGCGACGCCCTTCGCGGTTCACCGCGGCGATCATCCGTCGCGGATCAGCTCTTGCTCTAGCGGCCCGTCAAGCGCTGGACCATCTTGTAGACGATCGAGATCTGCGTGCCGGCCTTGTTGGCGTAGTTCGGATCGTCGTAGCCCCACCAGTCCCAGCAGCCTTGCGGGTTGTAGGGAACGGTCGACGACTTGATCGCGTACGGATAGAGCACGATCACGCCGTTGCTGTCGGCCCACTCGTTGAGCCCGGCCTCGGTGACGTACGTGTCGCCGATGTCGGCCTGCGTCTGCAAGCAGCCGTGAAAGGCGACGACCAGGCCGCAGCGCTGCTTCTGCGCGCAGTCGCGCGGCACGAACACGTAGCCGTTGGTATCCATCGAGTTGGTCGCAGCGGCGCCGAACGTGGTCTGATCGAAGTTGATCAGCTGGCCCTGCAGCCGCCCGTCGTTGCGCGGGCGCAGCGGGCCGAAGAACTCACTGAGCCAGGTCCGCTCGGAGTCGTACGGGCGGTTGCCTTGATCGCACAGGATCATGTAGGGCTCGCCGACCGTGCCGCACGCCAGCGAGCCGTCGAGCGACTCCCAACCGTGCTCGGCCGGGAACGAGTTGTCGTACTTGAATACGTCCGCGCCGTAGTGCTCGTACTCGGTCTGCAGGTCGTTCATCTCCGCCTGCTTGACGACGGTGTCCGCCGTACCGGACCAGAGGTAGATCGGCTGCCGCCGCAGGTTCGCCTCGTTGTCGATCGTGCCGGCCGACGACTGCTGGTTGAGATACGCCTCAGACTCGGCCAACGTGCTCTCGTAGAGCCCTTCGCCGCCGCAGGCTACCAGCGCCGTAACGACGTTGTCGAGCGCGCAGTAGTAGACGCCGCCGGCATAGATCGCGGCGCCCTTGAAGGTCGCCGAGTGCGCCACGTCCATCTGCACGCCGAAGAATCCGCCCGACGAGATCCCGGCGACGAACACCTTGCGCGGATCGACGTTGTAGGTGCGCAGCTGCTGGGGGCCGGTGGGAATCACCGACGCAGTCTGGCGCAGATCGCTCTGCGGCCCCGCGGCGATGGCGCTCAGGCTGGGCGACGTCGAGCCGCCGCCTTGACAGCCCGCCGCGACGATGCCTGCCGCGAGCGAGACGAGGAGTCCGAACGTGGTCACAGGGCGCATGCGAAAACCTCCAAGCTTCCCGGCCCCGCCTATTCTGCCCAAGAAACCGAGAGTTACTCCCGCCCGGGGCCGGTCCGGCGAAACCGCGGCGCTGCATGGCCGCCGTCGCCCTGCGTCGCACTAGTCGCGGATGGAGCGCGAGTCACGACGCACGTCGATCGCGACCCGCGCGGCGCACGCCGGCGCCGGACCGCACGGTGACGCGCGGTCGCTGGCGCCGCCGATCGACCTGTCGACCACCTTCGAGCGCGACGCGCGCGGCGACTACTCGGGCGGCTTCGTCTACTCCCGCGACGACAACCCGAACCGCCGCGCGCTCGAGCGCGCGCTGGCCGATCTCGAAGGCGGCGTTGAGGCGGCCGCGTTCGCCAGCGGCAGCGCCGCCGCGATGACCGTCTTCCAGGCGCTGCGCCCCGGCGACCACGTCGTTGCCGCGCACGACTCGTACTACAGCATCCGGCAGATGCTCGACGAGGTGTTCGTGCCGTGGGGTCTCGCCGTGACGTACGCGGACTGCTCGGATCTCGCCGCGCTCGCGACGGCGCTGCGCCCGACGACGCGACTCGTGTTCGTCGAGACGCCGTCGAACCCGATGATGCGAGTGACCGACATTGGCGCGGCGGCCGAGCTCGCGCACGCGGCCGGCGCGCAGCTCGTGTGCGACAACACGCTGCCGACGCCGGTGCTGCAGCGGCCGCTGGAGCACGGCGCCGACGTCGTGATGCACGCGACGACCAAGTACCTCGCCGGCAACCACGACGCGATGGGCGGCGCGCTCGTGTCCGCGCGCGACGACGAGCTATGGCGGCGCATTCGGCTGCAGCAGAAACTCGGCGGTGCCATCCCCTCGCCGTTCGCGGCGTGGCTCACGCTGCGCGGCGTCACGTCGCTCGTGCCGCGCGTCCTGCGCCAGAACGAGACCGCGCTCGCGGTCGCGCGGTTCCTGACTGGTCACGACGCCGTCAGCGACGTGCTCTACCCCGATCTCCCCTCGCATCCGCAGCACGCGGTCGCGGCGAAACAATCAGCCGGCTCCGGCGGGCTCTTCTCGATCCGCCTGCGCGCCGGGCACGACGCTGCGCTGCGGGTCGCCTCGGGGCTGCGCCTGTTCCACAACGCGACCAGTTTCGGCGGGCCCGAAAGCCTGGTCGAGCATCGCGCCTCGGTCGAAGGTTCCGCCAGCCAGACGCCGGACGACTTGCTGCGGCTCGCGATCGGGCTCGAGGACGCTGACGACCTGATCGCCGACCTCGCCCAAGCGCTCGCCGCGTCATAACGGTTCTAGCGGATTAGATCCCCGCGTACCACTCGTAGCCCTGGTCTTCCCAATAGCCGCCGCCGCCGCCGGCGATCGGGCGCAGATCGGCGACGAGTTCGATGCGCTGCACCCACTTGGCGCTCTTGTAGCCGAGCTGCGTCGGGATCTTCAGCCGCACCGGTGCGCCGTGATCGGCGTCGAGCGGCTTGTCGTTGAGGTCGAGCGCCAGCACCGTCTGCGGATGCGCGGCCTCGCGCAGGTCGAGCGACTCGTAGTAGTGCTCGGCGCTCTGATCGACGTCGAAGCAATGGAACACGCAATAGCGCGCGCCCAGCTTCGGCTGCGCCATCGCGATGACCGTCGACAGCGGCACGCCGCGCCATTTTCCGATCGCGGACCAGCCTTCCACACAGTCGTGGCGCGTGATCTGCGTGCGCTCGCCGGCGGCGCGCAGTTCGGCGAGCGCGAGCTTCTGCGGGCGCTCGACCAGCCCGTCGACGATCAGCCGGTAACCGCGAAAGCTGTCTCTGACCAGGGAAGAGTAGGTCGCATCGCTGGGCGTGTCGAGACCGTTCACCCGAAAGTTGCGGTCGATATCGGAGTCGCGGTACTCGCGCGCGAGCCCGCGCGTGCCGATCACGCCGTGGTCGAGCTTCTCGGCCGACAGCAGCACCTTGCGAAACGGACCGTTGGTCAGCGCATCCTTCGCCGAGCCGCACGCCGTCAGGCCGAGCGCCGCCAGCGACGACGCGACGAACAGCCGGCGCTTCACGGACCGACCCCGTCGTGCTCGCCCAGCACGAACCAGCCGGTGATCATCGAGCGCATGTTGTTCCAGAACCCCGTGCTGAGCACCAGCACGAGATGCGTGGCGAAGTAGCCGATCAGCAGCGCCATCAGCGTGAAGTGCCAGGTCCGCGCGAACTGCCGCCCGCCCAACAGCGGCGTTAGCCACGGCACGGCCGAGTCGACGCCCGGCGAGAGCGCCAGGCCGGTGATGATGATGAGCGGGAACATTACGAACAGCACGACGTTGTAGGTGAGCTTTTGGAGCGGGTTGTAGGTGCCGTGCGGCGGCGGCTCCTTGCGCAAGCGCAGATAGTAGAGCTGCATCGGCAGCAGCTTGGCGAAATCGGCCCGGCGCATCACCAGCTCGCGCAACTTGCCGCGCAGTCGCGCCGATATCAGGTACGTCGCCCACGCGATGAACATCGCCCAGGCGAAAAAGAGGTGCCAGCGCCGGCCGTCGGCGAGGTCCTGTGGGCCCGGCAGCGTCGCCCAGCCCGGAAACGCGCGCCCGTCCTCCGCGCCCATCCCGTCGTCGGTGTAACCGAGCAGGTGCGTGGTGTTGAAGGTGTGGCCGAACACGGTCGTGGTGCCGACGGGCCGGCCGTCGACCTGCCGCGCGTCGAATGCGAGCACGCGCCGGGCGGGGTTGCTCTTGTCCGACGCGTCGAGGTAGGGTGCGGCATTGAAGATCTGCAAGCCGCTCATCACGAGCACCAGGATCGCGAGCGCCCACAGCCAGTGGGTCGCGCGCGCGATCACGTCATGCCGATAGACCCGCTCCCCCGTCACGTCCGTCCTCCGAGCGGAGAACGTTTCGACGGAGACGTCGGACGTCACCGCCGCTCCGCGACGAGGGAACGAACCGTCTGCTCGAGCTGCGCGTCGTAGCCTTCGCCGACATACGTCGCGCGCAGCTTCCCAGTGCGATCGAACACCAGCTGCGTCGGCCAGGCGTTCACGCCGTACGCGTTCCAGATGCGAAAGTCGTCGTCGTACACGACCGGCCAGGTGATGTCCTGAGCGCGCAGCGCCTGCACGACGTTCGCATGAACGTGCTCTTCGGGCAGCTCGGGCGCGTGGACGCCCACTATGGCGAGGTCTCGCGCTCCGTACGCCGCCCGCAGCCGGCGCAGCTCGGGCGTGACGTGCTTGCAGTTGATGCAGTCGAAGGTGAACACGTCCACGATCGTGACGCGGTCGGCGGTGCTCGGCGGCCCGGGCGCGTTGGCCCAAGGCGTCGCGCCCAGCACCGGCGCGAGCGACATGGCCGCGGCGAGGAAGAGTGAAACGATCATGACGGCTCCTCGGTGGGGACGATGATCGTTCGGCCCTTGAGCTGCAAGCGTCCAGCGTCGACGAGCTTGGCGATCTCGACGCTCACGGTTTCGCGCGTGCTGCCCACCAGCGAGGCGACGTCGGCGTGGGTCAGCCGCAGCTCGACCCGCGTCCCGCCGGCGACCGGCACGCCGTGCTCGAGGGCGAGCTTTCGATAGAGGTGCATGATGCGGTCACCGACCCGCGCGTAGGCCAGATCTTCCATCGTCGCGCGCGCGTCGTCGAGCCGGCCGCTGAGCAGCTTGGCGACGTTGAGCGCCAGTTGCGGGTCGCGCGAGAGCAGCGCGAAGAGATCTTCGGCGCGCGCGGTGCACAGCAGCGCGTCCTCCACCACGACCGCGACGGTCGCGCGCGGCGCGCCGTCGAACATCGTCTCCTCGCCGAACAGGTCGCCGGCGCCGAGCAGCGCGACCGTGACGTCCTTGCCGTCGGGCGTCTCGCGCGCGATGCGGACCGCGCCGCGCTTGACGAGGTACACGACGCGGGTCGTATCGCCGAGATCGAAGACCCGGGTGCCGCGCGGCATCTCGCACATGGTGAAGATGCTTTGGCTGCCGCTCACCTCGGCGTCGGTCGCCTCCGCGAACAGACGGTTCCGGCGCAGATACCAGACTTTATTGGCGTCGTCGTCGGGGGTTCGCTCCATCCGCATCGCGGCGAACTGCTCGATCGCCGATCCCAGGCCGCTCATCCCCGAATGCTACCACGGCCGGCCGCATTCGGGCGTAAGCGGACTTACCGAGCTACTTTCCCGCCGGAACCTGAGCGACCCGAGCGAGGTCGTTGGGCCGGATCCACTTGGCGAACGCGGCGCGGACCTGCTGGGACGTCGCCGCGAGCTCGGCCCGCGCCTCGATTCGGTCCTCGTCGAGCGGGCGATCCGTCGAGACGTAGGTCAGGAGCTGAGAGGCGAGACCTTCGTACGACTCCTTGCGCACCGGGAGCTCGCCGATGATGAGCGCCTTGGCGCGGATGAGGCGCTCGGCCGAGATCGGCTTGACCTGCAGCGCGCTGAGGTCGTCGATCACCAGCTTTCTCGCCCGCGCTACGTTCTGGGGATCGGCGCCGTAGCTGACCGTGAACGTGCTGCGGTTGTGGCCGGCGTTCAAGCTCGAGTCGACGTTATAGACGTAGCCGTGGAGCTCGCGCAAGTCGTGGAAGAGCAGCGAGGCATAGAAGCCGCCGGTGAGCACCGTATTTGCCAGCCGCAGCAGCGGATAGTCGGCGTCCTTGTAGGTCAGCGGCATCGTCTCGGTCAGCCTGACCTCGGACTGAATGCGGCCGGTGGCGGGAATCTCGGCCGACGACGTCTTGTTCGGCGGTACCGCGGGCGGGAAGACGTTGGGCGTCGGCCCGTCGGCTTTCCAACCGCCGAACGCGCTCTCGATCGCGCTGCGCGCGTGCTCCGGCGTGACGTCGCCGATCACGACGATCGTCGTCAGGTCGGGCCGGTAGGTCGACGCGAAGTAGCTCTTGACGTCGTCGAGCGTCACCGCGCCGGCGGTCTCCGGCGTCGCGGTCCGGCGCGCGGGATCACCGGCCGGATAGAGCGCCGCTGCGACCGCGCGCCCGACCTTGTAATCCGGACTCTTCACCGTTCCGGTCAGTGCGCCGACGGTTTGCTGCTTGACGATCTGGAACGCTTGGGCCGGAAAGGCCGGGTGCAGCTCGTTGTCGGCGAGCAGAGCCACGCCGCGATCGAAGTCTTGCGAGAGAACGTCGAGCGAGAAGTCGTGTCCGGCGCTTTCGTTCGCGGCGATCTTGTCGAGCTCGGTCTGATACGCGATCCGGTCGTACGTCGTCGTGCCGAACGAGAACAAGCCGTCGACGATGTCGTCGATGCCGTCCTTACCGGGCGGATCTTCGACGCCGGCGTTGTTCGCGATGTTGCCGCGCAGAACGACCGTCTTCGAGACCTGCGACGGGACGACGACGAGCTTGATCCCGTTCGCGAGCGTCTGCTCGACCGGATGCACGGTCTCTTCGGGAACGTGCATGTTTGCCAGCACGTTGCGCGCGAAGGCCGGCAGCGGTTTGTGCTCGGTCGGCACGACCGTATTGTCTTCAGGCTGCAGCCCTCCGAAGGCTGCGCCGGCGGCCTCCTTCGGCGTCGCGATCGCGACGGTCGCCGTCGAGTCGTCCAAGTACGTGCGCAGCACGCGGTTGACGTCGTCGATCGTCACCTTCTGCAAGCCGGCCAGATCCTCGTCCGGCGTGCGGTGCTCGACCGCCAGCGACTCGCTCCAGGTTTGGGCCAGGCCGCTGATCGAGTTGGCCTCGAACTGGGCCTGCGCGACCTCGCGGCGTTTGGCGACCTCGACCAATTCGGTCGGCAACCCGGTCTTCTTGTAGCCGTCGATCACCGCTTTGAGATCGCTGACGGCCGTGTCGCCGCTGGTGGTCACCGGAACGGCCGAGCCGACCAGCGACATTCCCGCGACCGGCGACGTAATGGCCTGCGCGAACGTGCCCAGCGCCTTGCCCGATGCCTGCAGCTCGTAGAGCGCGCCGCGTTGGCTGTTGAGCACGTCGTTGAGGATCTCGGTCGCGAAGTAGTCCGGGCTGTCGTAGCCCGGCACGCGATACGACAGGAAGACGACCACGATCGGATCGGAGCTGTAGTCGCGCAACGTGATCGGCGTCAGCGGTTCCAGCTTCACGGTCCGGCGGGCCGGCAACTTTGCCGCGGGCAGGTTCGCGTACAGCGCCTTGACCTTCGCGATCGTCGCCTGCGGGTCGACGTCGCCGGCGATCACGTAGATCGCATTGTTCGGGTGGTACCACTTCGCGTAGAACGCCTTGAGGTCGGGGGCCTGGATGCGCTTGAATCCCGGCACCGTGCCGAGCCCGACGTCGGCGTACGGCGTTCCGGCGAAGACGTGCTGGACCGCTTTGGCGAACAGCCGGTACGTCGCGTTGGAGTTGTCGCTAGTGACTTCTTGGGTGATCGCGCCGCGCTCTTGATTCCAGAGCGACTGCGCGTCGAGCGCGCCCGACGCGCGCGACCGCTCGAGGTTGAGCGCGATGTCGAGATCCTGCGACGGCATCTCGAAGAAATATTGGGTGACCTGCCCCTGCGTGTCCGCGTCGAACGTGCCGCCGGTGATCGCCGTCGTGTCGTGGAACTGCGAGGCGCTCAGCGTCTGGCTGCCGCGGAACAGCATGTGCTCCTGCGCGTGCGCCAGACCGACCAGCGGCTCTTCGTTGGAGCCGACCAGGTAGTTCATCCAGGTCGCAACGACCGGCGCGAGGGTGTCGCGCAGCACGACGACCTGCATTCCGTCGGGTAGAGTCGCGCGCGTGACCTCGACGGTTTGAACCGACGGGGCTTGCGCGCGAGCCGGCGCGAGGGACAGCAGAAACGCCGCGGCGACCGCGGCGCAGGCGAGCTGGCGAAAACGCATGAATGCGGACTTCACGGCTTCGGACCGAACCCCTGGGAGGCGGAGGGCCGCGCAGCACCGTGGAACGACCGTGCCCGTGCCCGACCCCGTCCTGCGGATCGAGCGCGAGGGGCCGCGCGCCCGCGTCGTCCTCGACCGCCCCGCCGTCCGCAACGCGTTCAATGCCGAGCTGATCGCGCGTCTCCACCAGAGCTTCGTCGAGCTCGGCGCCGATTCGAGCGTCGCCGTCATCGTGTTGCAAGGCGAGGGCAAGGTCTTCTGCGGCGGCGCGGACATCAACTGGATGCGCGACGCGCTCGCGCTGTCGGAGGACGACAACCTGCGCGACGCGGCGGCGATGTCCGACATGCTGCGCGCGATCGACCGCTGCCCGAAACCGGTCATCGCGCGGGTCCACGGCGCGGCGCTGGCCGGCGGCACCGGCTTGTGCGCCGTCGCCGACGCGGTGGTCGCCGACGAGACCACGATCTTCGGATTCACCGAGACCAAGCTCGGCTTGATCCCAGCCGTGATCACGCCGTTCGTGCTGGCCAAGATCGGCCAGTCGCACGCACGGCGCTACTTCCTTACCGGCGAGCGCTTCGGCGCGGCGCGCGCGCAGGCGATCGGGTTGGTGCACGAGGTCGTCCCCGCCGACGCGCTCGACGCGGCCGTCGACGCGATCGCGCGCGAGTTCGACGACGCCGGCCCCGAAGCGATCGCGGCCGCCAAAGCGCTGATCCACAAAGTGAGCGCCGCGACCTACGCCGATTCGCGCGACATCACGGCCCGCGCGATCGCGCAGCGCCGCACGACCCCCGAAGCGCAAGAAGGTTTTCGCGCCTTCCTCGAACGCCGCCCCGCCACATGGCCCCGCCGATGATCAGGTCGTTCGCCTCGGGTTGTAGAGCTCAGCCGAGGATTTCGGTGATGATGTCTACGGCTTCTTCGACGACCGCGGCGGGCGCTTTACCGGCGACTCTCGCGCGGCGAGCGCGCCAGTCGAGAGATTTCAATTGATGCACCATCACCGATCCCTTCACTTTCAACCCGGCCGGCAAAGCAATCTCGAATGCATGGCCGCGCGGCTTCGTGGTAATGGGCGCGACGAAAGCCAAGCCGACGACACGGTTGAATTCTGCCGGCGAGAGGACCAGCGCAGGGCGACGTTTCATCTGCTCGTGACCCGCCTGCGGATCAAAATCGAGAACGACGAAGTCGCCGCGATCGGGTACGCTCAATCGATGACTTCCCGACCGACTGCGGTTCTCGCGCCGGCTTCAGCCTCAGTCTCATGAACAGTCTGGAGCCATGCCGCCAGCCGGCTGCCCGGAACGCGCTCGACGGCCACGCCACGTTGGGTACGTCGCAACGTAACGCGATCGCCGTCGCGGAATTCCAGCTCGCGCGCCAACATGGCCGGCAACCGAACCGTCAAACTGTTCCCATAACGGGCGATCTTCGACTGCATCATTGTGTATCCCAAAGTATACACGAGCTGACCGCCGAAATCAATCTCGATTCGCCCTGGTCCCGCCGATGATTCGACGCTTGCTGGTTGCCAATCGGGGGGAGATTGCGGTTCGCATCGCGCGGGGGGCGCGCGAGCTGGGGATTTCGCCGGTCGGGGTGTATTCGGATGCCGACGAAGATGCGTTGTTTCGGCGCGCGATGGACGCTTCGATGCGGATCGGGCCGGGGCCGGCGACGGAATCGTATCTCGACGGCGAGCGCATTGTCGCCGCGGCCAAGACGCTCGGCGCCGACGCGATCCATCCGGGCTACGGTTTTCTCTCGGAGCGCGCGCCGTTCGCGCAGCTCGTGGTCGACGCGGGGCTGACGTTCGTCGGGCCGACGCCCGGCGCCATCGCCGCGATGGGTTCGAAGATCGATGCCAAGCGGCGCGTTCGCGAGTTCGGTGTTCCGGTCGTGCCGGGTTACGACGGCGACGATCAGAGCGTCGAGCGGTTACGGACCGAAGCCGCGGCGATCGGTATGCCGGTGCTGATCAAAGCCAGCGCCGGCGGCGGCGGTCGCGGGATGCGCGTCGTCGATGATCCGGCGCGGTTCGACGAAGCGCTGGCCAGCGCGAAGCGCGAGGCGAAAGCGGCGTTCGGCGACGACGCGGTGCTGCTGGAGCGCTATCTGCACCGGCCGCGCCACATCGAGTTCCAAATCCTGGCCGACGCGCACGGAACGACGCTGCATCTCGGCGAGCGCGAGTGCTCGATCCAACGCCGCCACCAGAAGGTGATCGAGGAAGCGCCGAGCACCGCGCTCGATCGCGAGCTGCGCGCGCGGATGGGACGGGCCGCGGTTGAGGCGGCGCGCAGCGTCGGCTACACCAACGCCGGCACCGTCGAGTTCATGCTTGACGAGGACGGCGCGTTCTACTTCTTGGAGATGAACGCGCGGCTGCAAGTGGAGCACCCGGTGACCGAGCTCGTCTACGGCGTCGATCTCGTCCACCAGCAATTGCGCATCGCAGGCGGCGAGCCGCTGCACCTCACGCAAGACGCCCTCGTGCCGCGCGGCTGGGCGATCGAAGCACGGCTCAACGCCGAGGATCCGGCGCACGACTACTTGCCGCAGTCCGGGACGATCTCCGCGTTCGACGTTCCGCGGGCACCCGGCGTGCGGCTCGACACCGGGGTCGAAGCGGGCAGCGTCGTCTCGGTGTACTACGACTCGATGCTCGCCAAGATCATCGTGTGGGGCGCCGACCGCGGCGCCGCGATCGCGCGCATGCGCGAGACGCTGCGCGCGGCGACGGTCGGTGGGATCGCGACCAACCTGCCGCTGCTGCGCGCGATCGTCGACGATGCCGCCTTTGCCGCCGGCGACACTACGACGCGGTTTCTCGAAGAGCGTGCGCCGTCGTTCGCGCTGGGCCGGTCGAAGCTCGCCGAGCCGGTGAAACGCCGCGTCGCGGCCGCGATCCTGGCACGGGGCGCGGGGTGGAGACTCGGCGGCGTCGGCGTTCCCATCGCATTCATCGTCGACGGCACCGCGGTCAACGCCCACGCCGACGCCGGTGGAACGGCCTGGAGGCTGAGCGGCGATCTGAACGGCGAGATCGAACCCGACGCCGCCGGCGCGAGCTACGACGCAAACGGCGGCAGCGTCACCATCGACGGCGCGCTGGTGCGCTGGAGCGTGCCGCCGCCGCCGAGCGCCGACGCGGAACATGCAGCGCACGCCGGCGCGTCGGGCGACGTCACCGCACCGATGCCCGGCAAGATCGTCAGCGTCGCGGTCGCGCCGGGCGCGGCGGTCGAGCAGCACGCACTGCTGGTCGTGCTCGAAGCGATGAAGATGGAGCATCGCATCGAAGCGCCGGTCGCCGGCATCGTGCGGGAGGTGCGCATCGCACCCGGCGAGCTGGTCGGCGGCGGCGCAACGCTCGTGACGATCGGCGCCGCGTAGTGTCGGGCCCCACCCGCGTCGTGCTCGTGCCGGGTTGGAACGAGCAGGCGAAGCGGATGCGCGTGTTCATCGACGGCCGCAACGGCAAGGACGGGCTGGCGGCGTTCGGCTTCGACTGCACGGTCTTTCCCACCGGCGACGAACCGCTGCGGGACCAGATCGAGCGCTTCGCTACCTTCGTCGAGCGGCTGCGCACGCGCGAGCCCGACGCCTTCCCGATCGCGACGCTCGGCTATAGTGCCGGCGGCTTGATCAACCGCGGCTTTCTGCGCGCGTATCCGGAACGTGCCGGCGAGATCGCGGCGACCGTGCAGGTCGCCGCACCGAACGGCGGGCTGATCACCAACTACGCGACCGGCACGCTGCGCCTCGCGCGGACGCCGACCAAGGTGCTGCGCGACATGGACGTCGCGGATCCGTTCATGACCTGGCTGAACGGGACGTCGGGCCATTGGATCCCCGATCCCGACAACTCGAAGAAGCAGCGCTGGAAGCTCGATGGCGACCCGTGGGTGAAGCCCGACGGCCACCGCCTGCTGCACGTGGTCGGCCGCATGCCGAAGTACAATCTGCAGAGCGACGGGGTGGTGATGATCGAGTCGGCGACGCTCGACGGCGCCATGCCGGTGACGACGATCGACAGCGACGAGGCCAACCATCTCAACCTCGGCGGCGTTTCGAACATCTTCGCGACGCTGCTGCGGCGCTTCGCGCACGATGACGAAGTCTGGCCGCAGAGCGTGGATCTGGCCGCACGGTTCTTGCGGGAAGAACCGGTGGCACCGACTCAGGTCACTGCGTCGTGAACGATCCGATGTTCCATGTCGCCGTCAGCGGGCACGGCCCCGGTGAGGGCGGAGGGACGGTCGCACTGACCTGATACGTCGTGTGCGCCGCCAGCGTCGGGATCGCCGCCGAGTAGCTCGGGCTGGAGCTCGGGCTCGAAATCGGAGTGAACACGCCGCCCTCGAGCACGACGTTGGTGTTCACGAGCAGGGTCACGTTGTTTCCGCCGAGGCTTGGGGTCTGGGACGGGGTAGTCGTCGCGATGATCGATCCGACGGTGGTCGAGACGCCGACGGCGCCGTTCGGCGGCTGGACCAGCGTGGCGGTGTAAACCACGACCGGCACCGGACAGGGGAAGTTCGGTGGGGTCGGGCTCGGGCTCGGGGTCGCCGCGCCTTGACCACCGCATGCGGCGATCCCCGCGGCGAGCGCGCACAGCAACAGACCGAGTACCGGCGTTCGGCGATTCACCTTTTTGACGATAGCAGCTCGGAGGCGATACCCGCTAGCAGTACGTTCGTCCCGAAACGCAGAGGCTGGGCCTCGGTGTTGCGCGGAATGAAAGACACGTGGCAACGCTCGGACTGGAGGACGCGCGGCGCGCGTGGTACGACGGCGATGCGGAGACGACGCTCGCCCTGTGCGACGCACTCGAGCGCGACGAGCACACGGCTACGGAGAGCGCGCTGCTGCGGGCGCGCGTGTATCTGCGCATGCTGCGCGCCGACGACGCGCGCGTGCTGCTCGCCCCACTGTTGCCGCACACCGCCGGCGAAGCCGCCGTCGAGGTTCGTACGCTGCTCGGCACGGCCTACGCGCGCAGCGGCGACGTCGAGCGCGGGCTGACGCTTCTCCGCGAAGCGAGCGCATCGGCGACGTCCGTGCAAACCCATGCCGAGATCGCGCTCGGCATCGCTCTCGCCCACTACGCTTGCAACGATTTCGCCGGCGCCGAATCCGCGCTCGACGCGATCGATGCCTCGGCGGTACTGGCACATGCGCGCGCGACCGAGCTGCGCGGCTGGATCGCGAAGCGGCGCGGTACGTTCGACGCGGCGGTGTCGTGGTTCGAAGCCGCGCTCACGGAGCTCGATAGCTCGCAGGAACGCGACCGGTTTCTCGAGGCCAACGTGGTGATGGCGCTCGGCAATCTCGCAGTCGAGCTGCTCGACGCGCCGCGCTGGGACGCGATCGAGCGGCGGGCCGAGCACATCGACTGGGAAGGCCCGGGAATGTCGTACTATGGCTTCTGGCACCGGATGAACGTGTCGATGGCCGAAGAGATCGCCGGCCGGCCTCGCGAGGCGCTGCAGGCGGCGCGCAGCGCCGCACTCACGGCGCCGACGAACGCGTTCCGCACCTTCGCGCACTGCCGCCGCGCCGCCGTGCTGCTCGCCTACGACGAGTTGCTGGGCTATGCTGACCTCGCCGCAACGATCCGCGAAGAGTTCGAGTCGATCGCGTTGCCCGCGCTTCGCGCGTTCGAGGAGATCAACTTAGCCGCAGTCGTCGTCGCTACGCTGGCACAGATCGGTGACGTGGAAGGAACGGCTGCGACGCTCGAACGGCTGCGCTCGCTGTCGCCTGCGCAGCTCGCCGTGCTCTCCGATGAGCCGCTCAAGCGCGGCTACCTCGCCTACGTCGACGGACTCGTAGCGGACGCGAACCACGACGCGTTCACCTCGCAACACCGCTATCGCGAGGCATTCCGGACGTTTCGCACGATCGGCATGCCGCGCCGCGCCGTGCTTGCAGGCCTGCAACTGATCGCCATCAACGGCGATTCCGAAGCGGCCGCCTACGTCGGCGAGTGGTCGTTGCGGTTGCCGGCGACGTCGTGGGTGCGCGCGCGCATCGCGAAGGCGCACCGGCGCGATGCCGATCCCGTCTTCGCGGCGCTGTCGCGCGCTGAGCGCGACGTGCTCCGCCTGCTATACGAAGGCCGGTCGACGGCCGAAATCGCCGCGCAGCGCGGCCGTTCGGCGCAGACGATCCGCAACACCGTCTCCGCGCTGTTCAAAGCGTTCGGCGTCGACAACCGCGGCGCACTGATCAGCGAATGCCGGCGACGCGCAATCTTTTCCGATGGGCCGCCGCCGGAGAGGGGGACGGCGCCGCGCTGACCACCGGCGTCACGGTCGGGGCGGGTTCCGGGATCGGCGGTGCTTTGCTCGGACCGCCGCCCATCACGTCGCAGCCGCTGAACGCGGCGGCGAGCGCAAGCGCGACGAGCGTTGTCCAGGCACCCCGGGGCGTCATGCGCACACTCATGTCGACGGCGCTTGCCATTCTGCGCGCGGTCCGGCACACCTCGGCTGGCCGGGAAGGCGGGCCGCGACCCGGCTGCGTAGCAGCAGACGATGCGCTTGGGGATCAGAACCGGACACTTCTACGACGGTACGACGGCCGCGCCGCGATCGAACGTCACCGTCGTCATCGGCGACGGCCGCATCGCGCAGGTCGTCGCCGGCGATGCGTCCGTCGAAGCGGATCGGACGTACGAAGCCGCGTCCGTCGTGCCGGGTCTCATCAACTGTCACGTACACCTCGAGATGAACGGCCAGCCGGACACGCTGTCGGTGTATCTGCTGCGCACGCCGATCGAACGCACCCTCGACGTTGCACTCAACGCGCGGCTTTCGCTCGAGGCCGGCGTGACGACC
>Ga0302325_10017454_pt1 | contig 15173 bp, 10 predicted proteins | sample Palsa_T0_2_FD_201948 | JGI IMG/M metagenome (GOLD analysis project Ga0302325, IMG submission 201948) | Peat permafrost microbial communities from Stordalen Mire near Abisko, Sweden - Palsa_T0_2 | ecosystem: Environmental > Terrestrial > Soil > Palsa > Peat permafrost | place: Sweden: Abisko... | reverse complement strand
CCTGGCATGTCTGCCGGCGGCAGCGCTTTTGGCTGCCAGTACATGTGGTTTCGCGCTCGCGGCCGAAGGAGATCCACCGACTACGGAAGCGCCGGCGTCTGCGCTCGAATCCACCCCGCCCGCCGCCGAAGCACCGCCGCCCGCCGAAGCGAACGATGCACCGAAGGCTCCTGCCCCTTCGGAATTTCACGGCAGCCTCGAGCTCAACAATCAATATTCTCCCGACACGGATCCCCTGCGCGCAACCCTCGCCCTGAGCTACACCAATTTGTTCAGCACGCAGGATGAAACATCCGCGCTCTATCAGGTCGCGCCGCAGGATCCTCATCAGGTAGGCCTCTTTGCCACAACCTACGTCGCGCATCCATTGCCCGACGGCCTGCAGCCTTCCGTCTACTTCATCGATTCCAATTCGAACGCGCCGGTTTCGGACACGGCGGGCGTGCTGGGAAAGGGCCAGGTTCTCGGACTGCGCTTGAGCCACGCATTGGGCGCTGCGACGCAGACGCTGACCTTCGGCATCGATTACAAACACTTTCGGAACACCACTGGATTCGACGAGGACGGTTCTTCATCGAGCACGCCGGTATCGTATTTGAATCTGTCGCTCGCCTACGCCGGCAGATGGACCACTACTGAGCGTGACGCCGCTCTAACGGTTTCGGCCAATTACGGGCCGCACGGCGGCGCGAGTGCGGCGAACGCCTACGCGGATGACGACTTTCACGAGCGCGCGGACTATTTTTACTGGCGCATCGACGGCGAGTTTGTGGAAACGTTGCCAAAAGGCCTGCGTCTCTACCTGCGGTTGGCCGGTCAATACACGGGGCAATCGCTGATTATCGATGAGGATTACCCGGTTGCCGGCAGCGACGGCGTGCGCGGCTATCTCGAGGCGGAGGTCTTGGGGGATAGGGCGCTGAAGAGCACGGTGCAGCTGCAGTCGCCACCGTGGCAACATGGCGCGAGACAGGTTGCCGACGCATTTGTCTTCTTTGACGCTGCGGCGGCGGAAATACTGGAGCCGCTGCCGGGGGAGGCCATGCACATGCACCCGCGCAGCTGGGGAATCGGGATTGGTCTCGCCCCCTTGAAAAACCTCACCGGTTCGCTCGTATGGGCGCGGCCTCTGGTGGATGGCGACTTCACTCACGCGGGCGAATCGCGGATTCTCTTCCTGCTGCGCGCTTCATTCTAGGCAACCGCGTTGGCAGGGATAGAATCAGCGAGAACGGCGGCATGAGAACCTGTGCAGCTTGACGTGCCACAGCTGCGGTGTGTCACGTTTCTTTCTTGCCACCGTGCTGCCTTTGCAATGCGTTACGCGGGCCCTCACGTGACCTGATGAAGTACACCCGGAAAGAGGGTATCCGTGCGAACCTGTACGCTCAGGGCACGTCTAAACCAAGCCAACGCTAGCTCACAAGCCGCAGGAGCAGGCGAATGAGCGAAAGCTATGTCTTGACCATTATCCAGGATGCGATGTCGGTCACGCTTAAATACGTAAAATCAGTCCATTAGGGCGATTTCGGGCAAACTGCCGGTCTCACCGGACCGTGCGGAATTGCCGCCTCGAAGACACAGACCCAAGAGACAATTTTAATGTGCGGAATCGTCGGAGCGATCGCAGATCGCAACATTGTTCCTATCCTGATGGAAGGGCTGCGCCGGCTCGAATATCGCGGCTATGACTCGGCCGGCATCGCGGTCCTGAACGGAACGCAGCACCTCAAGCGTCTGCGCACGGTCGGTAAGGTGAAGATGCTCCAGGAGGCCCTCGAGCAGACGCCGTCGCCGGGTAACCTTGGCATCGCCCACACGCGCTGGGCCACGCATGGCGTGCCGAGCGAGAGAAATGCTCACCCGCATATCTCGCGCGACGGGCTTGCCATCGTTCACAACGGCATCATCGAGAATCACGAAGAGCTGCGCTCGGATCTTGAGCGGCGCGGCTACAGCTTTACCTCGGAGACCGACACCGAGGTGATCGCGCATCGGATCCACTATCACCTGGCTACTTTGGGGGATCTCTTCAAGGCGGTGCGGGCGACGGTGGCAGAGCTCGAAGGAGCCTATGCGCTCGCAGTCGTCAGCGAACACGAGCCTGACCGCATCATCCTCGCGCGCGAGGGATGCCCCGTCGTCATCGGCTTGGGTGAGGATGAGAACTTCGTCGCCTCCGACGTGGCCGCCCTCCTCTCCGTGACGCGCCGCTTCATATTCCTTGAAGAAGGCGACGTTGCAGAGATTCGCCGCAAGTCGGTGCGCATCATCGATCGCGAAGGCAACACCATCGAGCGTCCGATCCGCCACAGTGAGCTGAGCGCTGATGCAGCAGAGAAGGGCCTGTACCGGCACTTCATGTTGAAAGAGATTCATGAGCAGCCGAGCGCCGTGGCGGACACGCTGCAGGAGCGCGTCGCCAACGGGCGGCTCCTCGAAGCCGCCTTTGGCCCGGCCGCGACCGAGGTCTTCAAGCGCACACGGCACGTTCACATCGTCGCCTGCGGAACGAGCTATCACGCCGCCTTGGTCGCGCGTTACGTCATCGAACAGGTCTGCAAACTGCCCTGCTCAGTCGAAATCGCCAGCGAGTACCGTTATCGCAACCCCGTCATTCCCGCGAATTCGCTGTTCGTAACCATTTCCCAGTCAGGCGAGACGGCGGACACGCTCGCGGCGCTGCGTCTTGCCAAGCAGGCTGGATATCTCTCGTCGCTTGCCATCTGCAATGTGCCCGAGAGCTCGCTCGTGCGCGAATCCGAGCTCGTCATGCTGACGCGTGCGGGACCCGAAATCGGCGTCGCATCCACCAAGGCATTTACGACGCAGCTGACTGCGCTCGGGATGCTGGTCATTGCGCTTGCCAAACACAACAGTGCCGACGCCGAGCGCGAGCGTGGCCTCGTCACGCGCCTAATTGAGCTGCCGTCTCTGATCGACAAGACCCTCGCGCTCGATGGAGTCATCGAGGAGCTTGCGAAGCGCTTTGCGGATAAACATCACGCGCTCTTCCTCGGCCGTGGTGCGCTCTTTCCGATCGCGATGGAAGGTGCGCTCAAGCTGAAGGAGATCTCCTACATTCACGCGGAGGGCTATCCTGCGGGCGAGTTGAAGCACGGGCCATTGGCACTCGTCGATGCTGACATGCCCGTCATCGCGGTGGCGCCGAACAACGATTTATTGGAGAAGCTCAAGTCGAATCTGATGGAAGTGCGCGCGCGCGGCGGCGAACTCATCGTCTTCGCGGATCCCGAGTCCGGCATCACGCCGAGCGACGGTGTCACCGTGATTCAGATGCCCAAGCATGTGACTTATATCCAGGCGCCGGTCGTGTATACGATCCCGCTGCAGCTTCTCGCCTATCACGTAGCCATTCTGCGCGGCACCGACGTCGATCAGCCGCGCAACCTTGCGAAGAGCGTCACCGTCGAATAACTCGAGAGCGCGGTTCTCGCTCGATGTGCGTCGGAATTAAAGTCGATTCCCGCGAAATAAAATCATTTCCCAGCAATCAAAGTCATTACCTGGATACGAACTCCAAAAATGCCAAAACATGGATGGAAAACTCGGCTTCCAAACTTGATACGTGCAACGATATTACAAGGCCTCAGGCGTTCCTAAAGTCACTTCCGATGGCAAGCGAGCTGGGATCCGTCCTACTGGGAATCGGCCTCAAGGATCGAGTCTTCATCATAAGCGGCTACGGTCCAAACATTGAACTCGGAAACATCGAAGTCGAGCACGACTTTACCGCCACTTGCTGGCAGCCAGTGTTTTGTCCTAATGGTCGCGGGCACAGTGAAATACCAGCCTGAAGGGTCACGAGACTTAATTTCTATCGGGAAGTGAGAGCCGCATTTGTATCCCTGGGCGTCAACCAGTTCGTCGTTCGAATTTTTTCGTTATAAAGCGTCCAAACACGGATCCATTTGGCCCTATCGATGAGCAATCTGCGCTTTCTATACAAGGGAATGCACTTCCTGCTCCCAGCCACAACCCAGGCGCGCATGCGCGTGGAATCACGATAGCGTGATCCCTGTTTACACTAACGTGCCTACATGCGGGCTTCAAGTCGATGAAAGATTACACGGGGTCCGGGGAGAACGTCGCAGGAATCACTGCGCTATCACGCAGCAGATCGGCGATTCGCGACGTTGACGAATTTCTGGAGCCATCCAGCAGATGCATCCGAGCGCCTCTTCTCCGACGCTAATGTGCGGATGGCGGGGACGACAGACTGCGAAGTCTCTAAGAAACATTAACTACACGTGGGCGATTTATTAATTACGTGGGAAATACTGCAAAAACAACACTAGTTTCGCCCGATTTAGCGCGACAGCAGATCACCGCCATTGGCTGATTGACGCGCGACGCCAGCGCGAGTACATAAGGAGTCAGGGATATCACAGGCGTGGGCGCCATGTTCAGCAAAGTTGTGATTTTCGCGGTAGCGGTGATTTTGGCGGCACCCATTTGCGCTGCGGCGGGCGGCAGTAGTTCCGGGGGTGGAAGCTCTGCAGGAGCAGGTGCCAGCGGCCATGGCGGAGGAGGAGGAGGAGGTGGTGGTGGTGGTGGACATGGCGGCGGCGCTAACGGTGGCGTCGGACGCAGCGGCGGATTGACTGGGCTCGCTGCAGCGGCCACCGCGCGCAGCGGCGTTTATGGGCACGATCTGTCAGGCCGCGCAGGCATTTCACGCGCCAATGCGATGCACGCAACTCATCTGGCGGGCGACAAACACTCCGAAGTCGAACGCGCGAGTTCCAAATCATCGAGCATGCATCATCACGGCTACCGATATCGCCGTGAGCCTAATTATGGTGTCGCAGGCGATCAAACCTATATATCCACATGTATGGCCGACGCTGATAGGAATAACAGGTCGTGGTTCGATTGCAATGGACCCACCAAGAGTCACCCAGGGCACAAGTCGTAGAAGCATAGCCTGAGAGCTAAGATTGCTGCCCGCAGCGAAGCTTGCAACATCGACCCTTGCGTTTGCAGCAGTGCTCTGCGCTGCGCGTATGCCGCTGTGTGTGGCCGGCCCGACCGGGGTTTCAACGGAGGACGAAGTCATCGCCAAGCAGTTTGCTGACGCAATTGACAGCAGCAACGCGCAAGATCCGCAATCACCGGACACTCTCAATACTCGCTTGGGGTTTGCGGATTTTCTCGCGAAGTCCGAGGGCGGCGATTGCCACATGCGCTTGGAGAAAGCGCAAAATCAGCTCGACACTGCGCGAGCGAGCCACGCTGGAATTGCATTGCCATTCGCCTTAGCGCGAGAAGCGGCGGTCGATTATCAAATTCATGTCGGGGGCGCCTCCTGCGATAGCAGCGCAGTCTCGCGCGATCAGGAATTGCGGGCGGCGGTCGAATCCGCGCGTCATGCCGTCGATTTGTATCGAGATGAGTTTGACGCCGTCTCTATGGTGACCATGCAATTCAACGTTGGTGTGACGGATCACGAGTTAGGAGAGGACACTGCGGCCGTAGCAGCGCTCCAAACCGCAATAAAGATGGATCGCGAATACGGTTTTCGCGAAGACGCGAACGACAATTATCAGATGCTTTTACAATGGACTGGTCAGCCCGCCGGGCCCAACGAGGTCGCAGCACTGATGAAGGATTTCCCGCAACGCTCGACGCCCCTCTCATTCGGATGGTTCGATAGCAAAGCGGACCTGACGCTCACGCTGGATTACGAGCAGCTATCACAAGGCGGGATGCTGAACATGCACGGTATGACGGCCGCCGAGCGTCGAGTTCGACCACGGCGCGACGGTTGGACCGTATCCTTTGAGCCCCGCGCGACGCGTTACGAAATCAATAAGTGGCCGAACGATATATCCTTGGTGCAAGGCATTGTGGTCTCGCTGACCCGCATGCCGCTGCAGTTCCACTACTTCAATCTCGCGCGGGGAGGCAATTTCGCTCAATCAACCGCAGCACATAAGTTCCATTCGAACATGCGCTCCGGTGCCAAAGCAGTGACGGAGTTTCTTGCTCAAAATAATGCGCCCGCCCGTCTTACGCGGCAGATACGCGATGAGTCCGAGAACTATAGCGACTCCATCGAAGCCCTTGTTGCGGAGGCGTACGGTATTGAGACCGGCACCTGGATCGGCGCATCGCTCGACCAGGGAATTTGGTACGACATGCGAGGTCCGCTATCCCTGCCGCTCCAGCCCGGGCTATTTGTGACGCACCAAATAGAGTTTGCGTTCACCCGGCAAGTGCCGTGCACGGCCGACTCCTCCGACGAGGCATGTGTAGAGATCGTACTGCGAGCGACGCCTGATCCAGAGGACCTCAAGAGACTGCTGATGAGCGTTTCGGAAACAATGGGTCTGAGTCAAAAGGTGGCTCTGCAATTGTCGTCGGCTACTTACATGCGTCTGGTGACAGAGCCTAGCACTTTGCAGTTTTACGAGAGTGACATACGGCGTTTGTCGTACTGGACGATCAAGGGGACTAAGTACTATCAGCCAATGATCGAAACCGAGAGAACTCATGCGATAAGCGGGCCGATAGCGCGAACGGAATGAGCTTGGTAGCCATCGTGCTCGTTCGCGGATTTATCGGCGCAGCGCCCCTGACTCGGAAATTTCCTTGATTCGAGGAAACAGCCGCTCTCGACGATCTCCGTCCTCAGTCTTTCTCAGTCAGCCGTACATCGTGTTTTCTCAGATTTTCGGCTGCATTTCCACAAAACTGCAAAATCGCCGCTGCACAGAAATGGAGTTTTTCAACTTTGATTGGCGAATGGCCTAGTGTCTATCAGGCGCCGTACAGGAATCACCGATTCAGGAAACGAGAATCAAGATTGCTACGACTTCAATTAGTGCTCATATTCGATGTTTACATGTGTCGCTACTCGGCGCGGCGCCGAGCCGCGTCGACGTTGATACCTAACCCATTCTATGAGCTTTCTTTGAACGGCCGGTCGGGACGCATCAAGAACGATAGGCCGGCGCCCAATAACAGCAACCCGAGCGATCCATAGAACGGGATCGCCCAACTGCCGGTCAGGTCGAGTAAGCCACCGAAAACCACCGGCGAGATGATCCCGGCGATGCCGAACCCGAAATTCATCATGCCGCTCGCCGATCCGGCGTACTGCGGGGCGATGTCCATCGGCACTGACCAGATCGGCGCAACGACCAATTCGGAAAAGAAACACGCGCCCGACAGGCAAAGAGCGACGGTGGTCAGGTCGTGCGTGAGCACCACCGGAATCAGAAAGCAAAAAGCGCCCAGCATGCCGACGACGATGAGATTGCTGCGTGCCACGCGCAAGCTGCCGGTCTGACGGTAAAGCCAGTCGCTGATGATGCCGCCTACGGTGTCGCCGACCATCCCGCCCAACAACACGCCGGACGAGAATAAGGCGGAGTGTTTCAGATCGAGGTGAAAACTCTTGAAGAAGAAAGACGGCAGCCACGTCAAAAACACCCATAGCGTCCAGCCGTAGCAGAAATCGACGGCCGTCACCGGCAGCATGCGCCGCGCGAGCCTAAGCCAGGGAACCGAGGGCACGTTGCCGCTGACGCTGCGCGACGGCGCCGGCGGCAGTCGCGTCAAGTCTTCAGTCGTGATGCGCTTGTGCTGGCGCGGGTCATTGCGAAAGACCCACCACCAAAGGGCAACCCAAACAAGGCCCGCAAGTCCCAGCGCCACGAATGAGCCACGCCAGGAGGTATACGCCATCAATCCCACAATGAGCGGCGGCGTCAGCACGTTTCCGAGCCGCGAGGCAGAGTGGGTGATGCCTTGCGCGAATCCCCAACGCTCGCGCGGCGTCCAGACCGACAATGCGCGGGTCGCGGTGGGAAAAGCGGAGCCTTCACCGAAGCCCAGTACCACGCGAGCTGCGATCAGCGAAGCAAGTCCGCCAACCCAACCGGTGCAGGCCGTCGCGACGCAAACCACGAGGCCCGAGAGCATCAGCGTGCGGCGCGGACCGAAACGGTCGCTCAGCCAACCGCCGATCAGTTGAAAGAGAGCATAGGGATAGGAGAATGCCGAGATCGCAAGCCCAAATTGCGTGTTGCTCAGCCCCAGATCGGCGGTCATGCGCGGTGCTACCGTCGCAATGTTCACCCGATCGACGTACATCACGAGGTACATCAGGCACAGAACGGTGAGCACCTGATTGGACAGGCCGATACGAAACGGGCGCTGCGGGCCGCGCCCAAGAGCCACACGGTCAACCGAATTCATGCCGAAGGGCGCGCCTGTCCCTTGATCTGAGTGCGGTGCATGACCCGCCTGGCTGTCGGGTCAAAGGGATCGCGCCGATGCATGGTGCAGCGGTTATCCCAAAGAACGAGATCGCCGACCTGCCAAACCGTGTGCCAGGCAAATTCCGGCCGGTCGGTACAGGACCATAGCGTGTCGAGCAGCGCTTCGGATTCTGCCAACTCGAAGTGCTCAATATAGGCATTGCGGCGCCGTCCCAGATAGAGCATTCGCCGTCCGGTTTGCGGATGGGTGCATACCAGCGGATGGAAGACGCCCGGCGATGTGCGCGGATCATCGGTCGGCGTAACCCCCTGCCGAACATAGCCGCCACTGTTATAGGTGCCGTCGTGCTTGACCTTAAGTCCCGCGATGCGCCGTTTTAGATCGGCGGGCAATGCCTCATAGACCGCGTACATATTGACGAACGCGGTGTTGCCGCCCGTTGCAGGTGTTTCGAGCGCGTAGAGCATGCTCGCCATCGGCGGGTCGGGAAGATAGGACATGTCGGTATGCCAGACTGCCTCGCCGTTTCCAAGGCTACCGATCGGTTCGCCGTTTTTGAGAACATTGGAGACGATGTAAAGCTCAGGTATGCCCTCGACGAACCGCCGTCCGCTCTCCTGAACGGGAGCAAGGTCGAGCTCGCCGAACCGGCGACTGAAGGCAACAAGCTCGGCGTCGGTAAGTTGCTGGCCGCGAAATAGCAGGACCAAGTTATCAAGCCAGGCCTGCTGGATCGCGGCGAACGCGTTGTCGCCCAACCGCCGCAGATCGACACCGCGAATTTCTGCTCCGAGGCCCCCACCCGTCGGAACGACGAGCGGATTGTCCATCAAATTCATCTGCATGTTGATTGCTGTTTGTGATCGCCGCTATTGTACGCAAACTGCGTAAAATCAAGGTCTGATTTTGGTTACGGGCATATTGCCATGGCGACGAGTCCATGGTTTTTGAATGCACATGAGCGAGCGTCGTAAGATTCGCGTGGGAATCGTGTTTGGCGGCCAATCGGCCGAGCACGAAATATCAATCCTTTCAGCCCGCAATGTCCTGAAAGCCCTCGACCGCTCACGGTTCGAGCCCGTCCTGATCGGCATTGAAAAAGCCGGCCGTTGGCTCGTACAGAGCGAGCAAAAACTGTTGAGCGGCTCAAGCGATCCTCGCAAAGTCCGGATCGATTCGGCTCCGCCCGTTCAGCTTGCATCGCCTTTCACTGGCCTGGCGCCCGAGGCGACGGGCAGTGTCGGCGGGTTGGACGTCATTTTCCCAGTCCTGCACGGAACTCTTGGGGAGGATGGCTCTATTCAGGGACTATTTGAAGTCGCTGGCATTGCTTACGTCGGCGCCGGCGTACTCGGCTCGGCCATTGGCATGGACAAGGACGTGATGAAACGTCTCCTGCGCGACGCCGGCATTCCAATAGCGGATTTCCGCTGCATCCGTCAGGACCGGTTCGACGCCCAACCTGCAGAGCTCATTGGCGAGCTCGCCGCACTGGGCTTGCCGCTTTTTATCAAGCCTGCGAATGCCGGCTCGTCCGTCGGCATCCGCAGAGTCACAACAGCCGCTGCGCTCGAGGATGCGATCCGCTACGCATTCAGGTTTGACTCCAAGGTGCTCGCAGAGACCGCCATTGTCGGGCGCGAGATAGAACTTGCGGTGCTTGGCGGCGATCCACCTTCGGTAAGCGTGCCGGGGGAAATCATCGTAGAGCATGCGGATGGGTTCTATTCATACGAGGCGAAATACATCGATGAGCACGGCGCGAGACTGGAGATGCCTGCGAGGATGGATTCCGAGCAGTGCATGCGTGCTCAGTCATTGGCATTGCGCGCGTTCGAAGTGCTTGAATGCGAGGGCATGGCTCGCGTCGATCTGTTCTTGCAAGCCGACGGCTTGCTCCTCGTGAACGAGATCAACACCATCCCGGGGTTCACAGCAATCTCGATGTACCCCAAGTTGTGGACGCTGTCCGGCGTCAGCCTCAGCGAGCTTGTCACCCGCCTCATCGATCTTGCTATGCAGCGCGCACAGCGCAGAGCCGAGATGCGGCGCTCATTCGTTACATGACAAGGCGTGCGCCGAGGTCATAGGCATCGGCGGACACGATCTTGACGTCCGCCCAGTCGCCGGCCACAAGCGAGCGTGCTCCTGCGATGCGTACCACGCCGTCTATTTCCGGGGCATCTGCTGAACTTCTTGCAATGGCAGTGTCGCCGTCGTTCGTGTCCACCAGCACACGCATGCGGCTACCGACGCGTCGTTTGAGACGCGCGGCGCTGATCACACCCGCTTTTTCCATGAAGCGCGCGTAGCGTTCCTCCTGCAGCGGTGCAGGCACGTGATCGGGCAATGCATTCGCGGCCGCGCCATCGACCGGGGAGTACTTGAAGCAGCCGACGCGATCAAGCTGCGCCGCGTCCATCCAATCCAGAAGCTCGCTGAACTCAGCCTCAGTCTCGCCCGGGAATCCCACGATGAAAGTACTGCGGATCGAAAGCTGCGGACATATGGCGCGCCACGCCTGAATGCGCGCCAAAGTGTCCTCAGCGTGCGCGGGACGGCGCATGCGCTTCAGCACGCTCGGGCTGCCATGCTGAAACGGTACGTCAAGGTAGGGCAGTACGCGCCCGTCGGCCATCAAAGGTATGACGGCGTCGACGTGCGGATAGGGATAGACGTAATGCAGGCGCACCCACGCGCCCAGGGAACCCAGGCCACGCGCAAGATCAATGAAGCGCGTTTCGTAATGTATGTCACGCCACTTCCCTGATCGATAGCGCAAATCTGCCCCGTAGGCGCTCGTGTCCTGCGAGATCACCAGAAGCTCCTTCACGCCGGCCGCGACGAGGCGCTCGGCCTCGCGAAGAACCTCGTCGATGGGGCGGCTCGCGAGCCGGCCGCGCATCGAGGGAATGATGCAGAAACTGCAGCGGTTGTTACAGCCCTCTGAGATTTTGAGGTAGGCGTAGTGGCGCGGTGTCAGTCGGATGCCCTGCGGCGGCACGAGATGAGTAAATGGATCGTGGCGCGGCGGAACATGTTCGTGCACCGCGTGCATCACGTCCTCATACGCATGAGCGCCGGTCACTTTGAGAACGCGCGGATGCCGCGCGAGGATGCGTTCGGGTCGGGCGCCGAGACAGCCTGTGACGATGACGCGGCCGTTCTTCTCCAGAGCTTCGCCGATGGCGTCCAATGATTCATCCACGGCCGCATCGATGAAGCCACAGGTGTTGACCACCACCACGTCCGCAGCGTCGTAGGTCGCAGAGATCTCGTAGCCCTCGGCGCGCAGGCGCGTCAGGATCCGCTCTGAATCCACGAGCGCCTTGGGGCAGCCGAGGCTGACGAATCCGACTTTTGGCGCACGGTCCAGGAAAGTGCCTTGTGCGCGCGCTGTAAACGCGCGGCTTTGAAAAACGGGCCACTATGCTAACGGGAGCGGGCGCCGGGCGCACGTTTGTCATCGGCGAGCACACCGCAATGAAGCGACAGGACGTCGCGACCCGCCAGCTATTGCGCAATCCTATGGAGTAAGTGCGCGTGCGGAGGTTAAGGAGGCCGCTCTCGCTCTCTCGGCGACGCGCTACGGCGCCGTCAATACGCGTAGCGCTTTTGCCTGGCACTAATCGATTCTGCATCCCAAGGCAAGCTGCAAATGGAGTGCAAATCACAAATAATGGAGTCTTCCCTCGCCCGCGCCTTCGTGTTGGGATGTGGGCTTCTTGCGACATTCACGCAAGGCCATGCAGCTCCCGGAGCTCAACCGCCCTCACATCGATTCGGTCACGCGCACACTGCGGTTGAAGGTAAAAACCGAGAGCTACGCTTGGCTGAATGCGGCGGCCTGTGAAGTGAACCAGGTTTGGAACTGGGCCGCCGAGGTGAGTGAGAAGGCGGCGCGACCCTGTACGGGTGAGCGTAAGTGGCTCACCGGGTTTGACCTTAATAATCTCTCCGCGGGTGCCACGGAGTACTTCGACAAGATCGGTGCTGACACGATCCAGCGGGTGAATGGCGAATATGCCGAGAAGCGCCGAATCGCTAAACGCTACCGACTGAAGTGGCGCACGAGCGGAGGGCCTCGGCGTTCTTTGGGCTGGGTGCCGTTCAAGGCGGCGAGCCTGAAGCGCAAGAGTCGAGCCGTCCGGTTCTGTGGCAAGACCTTTCGAGTCTTCGAGTCCGAGCGCCTCGACGGAGTTAAATGGAAACAAGGCGTTTTTGCTGAGGATGCGGTCGGGGATTGGTGGCTTTGTCTTCCAAAAGAAGTTTCCGTGGAAGAGAGCGTAGCGCCCTTGGAGAAGGTCGGAATCGACCTGGGGCTCAAGGAGGTCGCGGTCACGAGCGACGATGCGCGCTGCGAGAGGAGCCGCTTCTACCGGGACATCGAGCAGAAGATTGCCCAAGCCCAGCGCCGGGGTCACCGCAGACAGGCGAAATACTTACATCGAAGAGCGGCGAACCGGCGCGAGGATGCGCTGCATAAGTTCAGCCGCCAGCTCGTAGATCAATACCAGAAGATTACCGTGGGCGACGTGAGCAGCCTTCAGCTGGTGAATACACGGATGGCGAAGTCCGTGCTGGATGCCGGGTGGGGCATGCTCAGAGGGTTTCTGCAATACAAGAGCCAGCAGGCAGGCAGATCCTTTCAAATCGTCAACGAGAGAAACACCAGCTGCACCTGTTCGAACTGTGAAGCCTTAAGCGGACCACAGGGAGTCAATGGGTTGCATGTAAGGCGTTGGACGTGTGCGGCATGTGGTGTGTCGCACGATCGGGATGTCAATGCAGCCCGAAACATCCTGCGCCGCGCCGAGTGGCCGGCGTCCATGCGGGAACGAGCTTAAGTTCTTGCGGGTTCCGCCGCGCCGAGCATCCCGCTCGCGCAAGGCAGGGAGATAACCCGTAAGGACGGTGGCGTGAGCTCCGGTCGACTTAAGTCCCCTGGCGGACGGTGCGCAGGATAAAGAACAGCGCCAGGGCCGCGAGCGGTATGAGGAGCCACGGCCACACCGCCGGCAGGCGCTCGCGCGGGGCGCTCGAGGCATCTGATGCGTGCTTGGGCATCGGGACTCTAGCGCGAGTAAGTCGCGATGATCTGCGTCTCGCCGATCGAGTTCGCATGCACGTTGAAGGCGATGAAGGCGGCTGACGCATCCCCCGGCACATCTGCAAGCTTCGCAACCTTCAGGGCGTAGAGGCGAAAATGATAGTGATGCAGCTTTCCCGGCGGCGGGCAGGGTCCGCCATAGGCATAGGTACCGAAGTCCGTGCGCCCCTGCAGGGCGCCCGCAGGCAGCAATTTCGTCTTCGGATCTCCCGCAGCGGCCGGCAGGGAGGTGACGCTTGCGGGAATATCGTAGACCAGCCAATGCCACCACCCGCTTCCAGTGGGTGCGTCGGGATCATGCACCAGGAGGGCGAAGCTCTGAGTGCCCGCTGGCGCGTGGCTCCAGCTCAAAGCAGGCGATACGTTCTGGCCGGAACAACCGAAGGAGTTGAAAATTTGCGCGGCTGCCATCTGTCGTCCCTGGGCTATGTCCGGGCTGGCGAGCGTAAAGCCGCTCGCCTGCTTGGTACTCTCGGCGGCAGACAAACCCGCTGTCATCGCCAAAGCGCCCGCAATCAACGCTGCTCGCCACATGGTGTTCTCCCATTTGTGTGTGGTGCGGGCATAGTTTGACTCCCAGCCGCCCATCTCGCAAACCTGCGGCCCCTCGTGCATAGTCGAACGTACTCTCCCGAGGGCGGGATTTTCTGATGGCGAAAATACTTGGAATCGCGGGGAGCCTGCGCCAGGCCTCCTACAATGCGGCGCTGCTGCGCGCGGCGGTGGAGCTCGCGCCCGCCGACACGACCATCGAGGTTGCCTCGATCCGCGCAATCCCACTCTACGACGCAGACGTGGAGGCGCAGGGCATTCCGGCGGCGGTCGTCGAACTTAAGGAAAAGGTGGTCGCGGCGGACGCCCTCCTCCTGGTCACGCCCGAGTACAACAATTCCATTCCCGGCGTTTTCAAGAACGTCATCGATTGGCTCTCAAGGCCGCCTGCGGATGCGGCGCGCGTATTCGCCGATCGCCACGTGACGCTCATCGGCGCTTCACCCGGCAGATTTGGCACGGTACAGGCGCAGCGCTCATGGCTGCCGGTGCTGCGCACCCTGCGCATGCGCCCGTGGTTCGGCACGCCGCTGTACGTCTCGGGGGCGGCAAGCGTGTTCGATGCGCAAGGACGTCTGGTTGATGCGGACGTACGCATGCACCTTGAGAACCTGCTCAGGGATTTTGCGCAGGCGATTAGCTGAGGAAAATCAGGTCAACGCCCGCAATTCGGAGGCGGATTGCAGCACGGCAAGCGCCTCCTCTACAGTGAATCGGCAAATGCTACACAGCTCAAGTACGCGAGCAGACCCGGCGGAGACGCGCTTCGATCGCGACTACTACCGGCGCTACTATTTCAACCCGCGCACGGCAGTCATCTCGCGCGCCGAGATGCGCGCTCGAGCCCGTCTGATTGCTGCGTATACATTGCATATTGGATTGCCCGTGCGGCGCATTCTCGATGCCGGCTGCGGCACGGGCGCCCTGCGTAGAACCCTGCTGCGCCACTTGCCGCGCTCGACCTACGTGGGGCTCGAGACGAGCGAGTACCTGTGTCAGCGCTACGGCTGGGAGCACGGCTGCGTGGAAACGTACCGTCCGGAGGCGCCCTTCGACCTCGTCGTGTGCTACGACGTGCTGCAGTATCTTGATGACCGGCAATCAGGCAGCGCGATTGCGAATCTCGCGCGGCTGTGCCGCGGTGCTCTGTACTTCACGGTATTGACGCGGCAGGACTGGTTACACAATTGTGACCGCAAGCGCACGGACGCGGACGTCCATCTGCGTAGCGCAGCGTGGTACCGGGCGCGTTTGCGCCGCG
>Ga0302325_10017453_pt1 | contig 15174 bp, 12 predicted proteins | sample Palsa_T0_2_FD_201948 | JGI IMG/M metagenome (GOLD analysis project Ga0302325, IMG submission 201948) | Peat permafrost microbial communities from Stordalen Mire near Abisko, Sweden - Palsa_T0_2 | ecosystem: Environmental > Terrestrial > Soil > Palsa > Peat permafrost | place: Sweden: Abisko... | reverse complement strand
GCGATGTCGGGGAAGCCGTCGCCGTTCAAGTCGGCCAGGACGACGTTGCGGGTGGACCAGTTGGGGTCGCCGAAAGTACCGCCCATTCTGAAGTTGCCCTTGCCGTCGTTGAGTAAGATGATTTTCGGATCGGGACGGTCGTTGCTGATCACCATGTCGAGAGAGCCGTCGCCGTTGAGGTCGGCCAGAGGCGCGGAGTAGCTGCGGTCGGGCTTGTTGGGCAGGGGCGGGCCGGGCTTGAAATGGCCTTTTCCATCGCCGAAGAGCACGACGTCGGGGAGAGGCCAGTGGCGGCCTTTGGCGAGGACGATGTCGAGATGGCCGTCGCCGTTGAGGTCGCCGATGCTGGCGTTGGCGGTGGTTTCAGCGACAGTTTCCAGAGCAACCGCCTGGAAAGAGCGGAGTGCGGCGGCGACCAGAAGCGTTGCGAAAAAGAGCAGGGCCAGCGCGCGCATGTGATTAGCGTATCTTAAATTCTGGTGACGCAGCATACTCGTACGGTGCATGTCTCGACGCGCGGCAAGGGACTTTATCCGTTCACGCGAGACGTGGCGCAGTGGGTATCATCGCTGAAGATTGAGACGGGGTTGCTGACGGTGTTTGTGCAGCACACGTCGGCGTCGCTGGCGATTCAGGAGAATGCGGATCCGGATGTGGTGAAGGATCTGGCCGACTATTTCGAGCGGCTCGCGCCGGAGAACGATCCGCGATACCGGCATCAGGACGAGGGGCCGGACGACATGCCGGCGCACATTCGCGCCGCGTTGACGCAAACATCGTTAACGATTCCCGTGGTCCATGGGCGCATGGCGCTGGGGACTTGGCAGGGAATTTATTTATTCGAGCATCGCGCGGCACCACACCGGCGGAGCGTGGTGCTGCATCTGATCGGTTGAGCGAACTACTGAATAAAGCGGCGGTCGCGGCGGAGGATAGCCGGGACGTCCAGGTCGTCGAAGAGAGGAGCCGCGGGAGGCGCTGCCGAATTATTGGCGTTTACGGCCATAGTCATCGGCTCAGGCTCGGGCTCGCTATAGACGGGCTCGGGCTCCGGAGCCGCTTCGACAGCGACGGGCTCCGCGGGAAGTTCCATCTGTGCCACCGGCTCCGGCGCGGGCGCCGACACAGTTTCCGCTGCATTCTTACTGCGGCGTTCGATAGCGGGAAGATTCTCGCGTTCGAAGCCGGTGGCGATCACCGTGATCTTCACTTCCTCGCCCATGGCCTCGTTGAGGACCACGCCGAAGTTGATCTGCACATCCTCATTGACGGCGGCGTTGCGGATCAGCGTGCAGGCTTCGTTGACTTCGTGCAAGCCGAGTTTGCTGGATCCCATTATGTTGATCAGGATGCCGCGCGCTCCGCGGACTCCGCCGGCTTCCATGAGGGCGCAGCTGATGGCTTTCTCGGCCGCGACGAGGGCCGCATTTTCGCCCTTGGCGGAAGCGGTGCCCATCATCGCGTAGCCCATGCCGAGCATGATGCTGCGGATGTCGGAGAAGTCGCGATTGATGAGGCCGGGGGTGGTGATAATGTCGCTGATTCCCTGCACGGCCTGGCGCAGCACGTCGTCGGCGACGCGGAAGGCCTCAAAAAAACTGGTGCCTTTGGGAACCAGATCGAGGAGCTGATCGTTGGGAATGGTGATGACGGTGTCGACTACGCTCGCCAGTTCGCTGAGTCCCAGATCGGCTTGCTTGCGGCGCTTCGGTCCTTCAAACGCGAACGGCTTGGTGATGACCGCGACGGTGAGCGCGCCGAGCTCTTTCGCAAGGGACGCGACTACGGGCGCGGCTCCGGTGCCGGTTCCACCACCGAGGCCCGCGGTGACGAATACCATGTCGGCGCCTTCCAATAAGTCGATGATTTTTTCGGTGTCTTCGAGCGCGGCCTGCCTGCCGACCGAGGGATCGGAGCCGGCGCCCAAGCCGCCCGTGACCTTCGAGCCGATGGCCAGCTGGTTCGGCACGGGCGATGCCGAAAGCGCCTGGACATCGGTGTTGAGCACGCAGAATTCGACGCCCGAAAGGCCTTCATTCAGCATGCGCGCGACGGCGTTAGAGCCGCCTCCGCCAACGCCGAAGACACGGATTCGCGTCTTAGGCGCAGCTTCTTCCTGAATCACGAATTTCAACGCATCGAGTGCCATATTTTGAGCTCCTGTTTATCTCAGAACTAAACCCATTAAGCCACCCATCCGCCGGCGCGGCGGACGATGAAGTTTAAGCTTTCCCGAGTACATCGCCAACCCCGCCGCCGTGGTCCACAAGGGACTTTTCAATTCTTCCGGCCATTCGCCGATGTCGTTTTCAGTGGTCAAGCCATTGCCCGCCTGACAATTTAATACGCGCTCCGCCATGTCGCACATACCGTTCAACAGAGCGCCGCCGCCTGTGAGCACGATACCTTCGAGAAGATTCCGCTCCATGCCGACCCGCTGCAATTCCGCGCGAACGTAGTGGAACAACTCCTCGGCGCGGGCCTCCAGAATTTCATTAAGATCGCTGCGGCGTGCTTCGCGCGGAGGACGGCCTTCGGGGGAGGGAACTTCGATGAGGCTCGAATCCGCGGTGAGGCCGAGCAGGGCGCATCCGTATTGCTGCTTCAGGCACTCGGCGTCTTCGTAGGTGACTTTGAAAACGGACGCGACATCGCGCGTGAAATGATCGGCCCAGATGGGAATGCTCGAGGCCAGCAGCAACGCTTCGCCGTCGTAGACGACCAGGTCGGTAGAGTCGAGCCCCATGTCGAGCAGGGCGACGCCGCGGGCGCGAATTTCCTGGGTGAGGCACGCGTAAGCCGCGGCCATCGGTTCAAAGACGGTTTCCTCCACCGCGAGATGCGCCAGGTGCACGGCGGCGATGATCGCCTGATGTTCCTGATAGGACGCGCTGATCACGTGAACGTTGGCTTCGAGGCGCGAACACACTCCGTTGTGAGGCTTCCGGTAACCGGAGCGGCCGTCGAGCGTGAAGTCCTGCGGCTCCACATGCAGCACCAGCCGATCCCGCTCCAGGCGGACTTCAGAGGCCAGTTCCACCGCGTACGCCATATCGGCGGCATCGACTTCGCGGGGGCGCCCGAATTCATAAAGTCCGCGGGAATGCGCCCCGTGAACATGCGTGCCGCCGACGCCGACGGTGACCGCTTCCACCGAGACTTGGGCGCCACGCTCGGCATCGGTGACGGAGGCGCGAATCGATTCCGCAACCGCGTCCTGATCGGTGACGCGGCCTTTGGCCCAGCCCGCGGCCGGAGCCAGGCCGTGGCCCAGATAGCGGATAAACCCGCCTTCCAGGGCGCAGATCACACAACGCGTGCGAGAGCTGCCAGCGTCGAGACCAACCACCAGTTGCGTTTTAGAGGCCATGCTATTCCACCGCCGTAATTCGATCGTCAAGACGCAGATCTAGCGTCGCCGCGTTCGGCAGGCTGCGTTTGATCTTGCTGTAGTAACTCAGAAAATTTTGATAGCGCTGCGCGTAGTTGCGATCTCCCAGCAGCAGCGTCATGATGTGGCCGTCGCGCGGGACGGTCACTTTCAGGTTGTCACGATCGGAAACATCGATCTCCGAAATGTTGCGGGCGTAGTCGCCCAGGTCGGCCGTCAGGCGCAGCATGCGATGCACGCGGTCGCGCCGGGCTTCCAGCGAGTCGGAGGCGCGGACGCCGGTCAGAACGGGAAGCGTGAAACGATCCGAGACCGGCGGCAGAATCACTCCATCATCGTCAATCAGGGCGAAACGCGAAGACGTGAGGGTCATAAATGCCACCGGCTTCCGCTCCTGGACCCGGATCACGACCCGGTTCGGCCAGAGGCGCGCGATCGATGCATCCTTCACCCAATCGACATTGCGCAGCGTTTCGCGGCGTTCCACCATCGGCAGCAGGTAGACGCTGCGGCCGAGATCGATGGAAAAGACGCGCTCAATTTGATCCCGCGACGCATGCGCGGCGCCGGCGATTTCGATCACGCCAGGATCGCCCTCCACGCCGCTGAGAGCGAATCTCGGATCGCGAATGAGGAATTGCTCCAGGCGGTGAAAGGCATAGAGCGAGGAGAGCAACACCACGCAGAACACAACAGCTATGGTGACGATGCGCGCGGTGGAGATGCCCCGGCGAACAGGCGCACCGGCTCGGGCGCGCGATCGCTTCGGTTCGTTCTCTACTTCCGGCAGCATCTTTTTATTCCTCAGAGCTCATGCCTTTAAACCCGATAAAATTCCTTCTCCCGCTTGCGACACGCTGCCCGCGCCCAAGGTCACGATCGCATCGCCGGGGCGGGCGTCCGCCATCACCGATTCGATTCCCCGCTCCATGGAGCCGACATAATTCGCGCTGCGATGTCCGAAAGCGCGGATGCGGGCAGCCAGCGCTTCCGCGGTTACGCCCTCAATCGGCTCTTCCGACGCCGCGTAAATATCCATCACGTGCACTGAGTCCGCCTGGTGGAATGCGCGCGCGAAATCATCCATCAACGCATCGGTCCGCGTGTAGCGATGCGGCTGGAACAATACATGAATCCGCTTGTACTGGCAGGCGCGGGCCGCGGCCAGCGTCGCGCGAATCTCCGTCGGATGATGGCCGTAGTCGTCGATCACGGTCACGCCGCGCTCCGTGCCGCGAATCTGAAATCGCCGGTCGACTCCACTGAAAGCCGCCAGCGCTTCGCGAATCGTCTCCACCGGAATATCCAGTTCGAGCCCGACCGCGATGGCGGCCGTCGCGTTCAAAACATTGTGCGCACCGGGAATGTGCAGGCGGAAACAGCCCAGATCCCGCCCTCGAAATTCGAGATGAAACTCGCTGGCCAGGTGTCCCGCCGAGGAGTGGATTACGCGCAAATCGGCTTGCGCGCTCCAGCCATAAGTAATGATGCGGCGATTGATGGCAGGCAGGATCTGCTGCACATTTTCGTCGTCGAGGCAGAGAATCGCCGCGCCGTAGAAAGGAACCTTGCCCACAAATTCAGCAAACGCGCGCCGAATCTCGCCAAGGCCGGAATAGTGATCCAGGTGCTCGCGATCGATGTTAGTCACAATCGCGACGATGGGAGCAAGCTTTAGAAACGACCCATCGCTCTCGTCCGATTCGACTACCAGGTAATCCGATTTGCCGAGGCGCGCGTTCGCCCCGCCCATCATTCCGACTCGTCCGCCGACGACGATGGTGGGGTCGAGACCGGCGTGACTGAGAATCGCCGCGGTCATCGAAGTGGTCGTGGTCTTGCCGTGGCTGCCCGCAACCGCGATGCCGAATTTCTGACGCATCAGCTCGGCCAGCAGCTCGCCGCGGGGAATGACAGGAATCGCCAGGCGCCGTGCTTCCGCGACTTCGGGATTGTCCTCCTGCACCGCCGAGCTGACCACCACTGCTTTCGCGCCCGCTATGTTCTCCGCCTGGTGACCTTGAAAAATAGCGGCGCCATTGGCGGACAAGCGTTCCGTAATCGCGGAAAATTTGAGATCCGATCCACTCACGCGATACCCCAGCTCGAGCAGCACTTCGGCGAGACCGGACATGCCGATTCCTCCAATGCCAACGAAATGAACGTGCTGGGGTTTAAAAAACATTTCAATAGGTTATTGTTTCGGCTTTCGCGCCTGAAGTCAATCTGTAATAAAGCTCTCCAAAACGTCGGCAGCCCGACGGGCCGCTCCGGGACGCGCCATTGCCCGCGCGGCCTGACCCATTTTTTCGAGGAGCCCGGGCTCGCTGGTGAGGCGCGTTACCTCCTCCACCAATCGCGCGCCCGACATTTCCGAGTCCAGCACCAGCCGCGCCGCGCCCGCTTTTTCGAACGCCTGGGCATTGCGCAATTGGTGCTGATCGGCGGCGCCGGGCAACGGAACCAGGATCGACGGCTTCCCCGCCGCGGCAATCTCGCTCACCGTGCCGCCGGCCCGGCTGACGATCAGATCCGCCTCGGCGAACGCTGCGGGCATGTCTCGGAGAAACGCTGAAACCTCGCCCGCGACTCCGGACGCTTGAAATTTCGGCGCCAGATCCGGGTACGCGCTCTCCCCGGTCTGATGAATCAATCGCACCGAATCTTTGTTCCACAAAGGCCAGCTTTGCTCCGCTGCCCGATTCAGCGTGCGGGAACCCTGGCTGCCGCCCGTGATCAACACTGTAAACGCTCCCGCAAGCGGCTTCGGCGCGATGGAAAAAAACTCGTCGCCCACCGGACGTCCCGTCACCTCCGCGCGGCCTTTCGGAAAATAACGAACCGTCTCCTCGAAACTCACCAGCGCGCGAGCCACGAAGCGAGAGAGCTTCCGATGCGTAAATCCGGGCACCGCATTGGGCTCCATCACCACCACCGGCAGGCGCTTCCACAAAGCGGCGATCAACACCGGACCCGCCACGTATCCACCCATCGAAAATACCGCGGTGACGGGTCGCGCGCGATCGAGCAGCCGCGCTGCTTCGAAGACGCTCCACGGAAGCTCGGCCAGCGACGTCATCATTTGCCGAAGCCCGACTCGATTCAGTCCGCCGATCTCGATCCAGTCGATCGGAAAATTCGCAGCCGGCACCAGCTTCGATTCGAGGCCGCGGCGCGTTCCTATGAATCGCACCGCATGCCCGCGAAGCCGCAGTTCCTCCGCCACGGCTAGCGCCGGGATCACGTGGCCCCCGGTGCCTCCGCCGGCCATGATGAAGTTCGCGGGCGTTTTCATCCCTCATTTTCACTCACACTCAACAGCATCCCCAGCGACGCGAGGGTGCTCAGCATGGAGCTGCCGCCGAAGCTGATCATCGGCAGCGGGAATCCTTTGGTCGGCGCCATGTCCAGCACCACGCTCATATTGATCAACGCCTGCACGACAATCGACACCGTGACGCCCAGCGCCAGATATTTTCCGAAGTCCTCCCGTGCGAGAAGAAAGAGCCGCGCGCCCCGCCACAGGATGACCATGAATCCGGCGAGCACCGCGGAGGTGCCCCACAACCCCAGTTCCTCGCCGACGGTGGCATAAATAAAATCGGTGTGCGCGTCCGGCAGGAACATCAATTTTTGCTTTCCCTGCATTAACCCGACGCCCAACACGCCTCCCGTCCCGACCGCGATTTTCGATTGGCGAGGCTGATACGTGGGATCCTGCGTGCGCGTCGATCGATCGACGTATGCGCGGATCCAGCCGTGTGTGTCGACCATCTCGATGTGCGAATAATCCGGATCGAGAAACGCAACCACGCGGCGAACGCGTTCGCCCTTGGAGACAATGGCAATGAAAGCAATGCCCGCGCCGATCATCGCCAGGCGCAGCATGTAGCGCTTTTCAAGTCCAGCGACCCAGAATACGATCACCGCGGTGATCACTGGCACCAAGGCGGTTCCCAAATCCGCGACCACCACCATAAATCCCAGCATCGCGACCGCCACCACGGCTTGTCGAATCGTGCGCCGGTCGTTAATCACATGCGCACGGCGGGCGATGAAATAAGCGAGAAACAGAATCAGCGCGGGCTTGGCGAACTCCGATGGCTGCAGCGATCCGACGCCGGGAATTTTGAACCAGCGATGCGTACGCGGATCGGCGAAATATACAAAGACCAACAGGCCCAGCACGATCCCAAGCCCGGAAAAAGCCCACGCGGGCGTGTTCAGCCGCCGATAATCCATGCGCTTGAAATACATCAGGATCAAGAAGGATGCGATCGCGAATCCGATTTGGCGAATCACGAAATAGTAAGGCACGACGTTGTAACGGAGCTCCGCCACCGCGGAGGAAGAGCTGTAAAGAATCACCAATCCGAAGCCCACCATCGCCAGCACGGTTAGAAACAACACCCAATCGGTCTTCAATTTCGCCATTAGAGTCCCCCCACCAGACGTTTGAATTCCCGGCCGCGATGCTCGTAATTTTCAAATTGATCGAAACTGGCGCAGGCCGGCGCAAGCAGCACCGTGTCCCCGCTGACGGCGCGCGCCCGCGCCTCATAGACCGCGGCCTCCAGAGTGCGGCAAGCGATCATGCGAACCTCGCCGCCCAACTGCGCGCGAATCTTTTCGGCGGCCGCGCCAATCAGCAGCGCGGCGTGCGATTTTTCCTTCAGGGGCGCCGCCAGAGGCGTGTAATCGCTATTCTTGTCCTTGCCCCCGAGAATGATCCAGAGCCCTCCCGGAAACGCGGCAATCGCTTTCAATGCCGCGTCGACGTTGGTCGCTTTCGAATCGTTGTACCAGGCCACGCCGTTGCGTTCGCGCACAAATTCCAGGCGATGCTCGACGCCGGGGAAGGTCATCACCGCCGCGCGAATCTGCGCGTGGGTCGCTCCGGCGAGGAAGGCAATGGCCGCCGCCGCCATCGTATTTTCGAGATTGTGAACGCCGCGCAGAGGCACTTCGGAAGCGTCCATCAAGGGTTCTGTGTCCAGCAGAATGCGCGAACCGTCCAGCTGCGCGCCACGGCTCACGATATGAGTCGAGCTGAACCACACCACCTGGCCCTTGGTCAGGCTAGCGTACGCCCGCGTGATCGCGTCGTCGTGATTCAGGACGGCGTCATCGTTCTCTTGCTGATTGGCGAACAGACGCCCCTTCGCCTCGGCATAATTTTCGAGCGTGTAGTGCCGGTCCAAGTGGTCCGGCGTAACATTCAGCGCCGCGCCGATATGCGCGCGAAACGATTCCGTGGTTTCGAGTTGGAAACTCGACAGCTCCAACACATTGAGCTGATCGTCGCGCGAGGAGCCGACCATCGACGCCGGCGGCGTGCCGATGTTCCCTCCGACCTGCGCCGCGATTCCACTCTCTTTCAGAATGTGACCGGTCAACGCGGTGGTGGTCGTTTTCCCGTTCGAACCGGTGATGCCGATAATCTGTCCCTTCAGGAACCAGCCGGCGAGCTCCAGGTCGCCGATGATTTTCACGCCGCGCTCTCTCGATCCATGGAGCTCCGGCAAATCGGCCGGAACGCCCGGCGAGAGCACGATCACATCGGCATCGGCGAACGCCGCCTCGCTTTGTGGTTCGACCTGAATTCCGTCAATGGCGACGGGCTTTTGATCCACCGCACGGACCGTCGCGCCCTTCTCGCGAAGCAGCGTAACCGCGGCCACGCCGCTGCGCGCCATCCCCACCACCACGACTTTTGCGCCTTCGAGTTTCATCTCAACTTCAGAGTCGTCAACGCGAACAAAGCCAGAATCAGGCCCACAATCCAGAACCGTACAATCACTTTTGATTCCGCCCATCCTATTTGCTCAAAATGATGATGAATCGGAGCCATTTTGAAAATTCTTTTCCCGCGCAGTTTGAAGCTTCCCACCTGGAGCATTACGGAAATCGCCTCGATCATGTAGACGCCGCCGATCAGCGGCAGCAGCAGCTCCTGCTTCAAAAGTACCGCCACCGTTGCCAGTCCGCCGCCGAGCCCCAGCGCTCCTACATCACCCATGAAAATCTCCGCCGGATGCGCGTTGTACCAGAGGAAGCCCAAAGATGCGCCCGTCATCGCGCCGCAGTATATCGTCAGCTCGCTGGCGCCCGGCGTGCGCGCGAGGTCCAGGTAGCGCGCGAAATCGGCGTTCCCGCTCAGGAATGACAGCATCGTCATCGCGCCCGCCGCGATGATCATCAACCCGATGGCCAGTCCATCCAGACCATCGGTGAGATTCACCGAATCCGACGTTCCCACCAGCACTAGAATCAGAAATAAAAAAAACCCGGCGAACGCCAAAGGATACGTCCAGGGATTGTGCAGCCACGGATGAATCAAAAGATCCGGCTTGAAGTTCTTCGCGAAGGGCACGTTCAGGCTGGTATCGTAAACGCCGCGCGCATTCATCGCCAGCAGTAAAACGCCCACCAGCATCGCGGCGATAATCTCCAGCATGAATTTCTGCGGCGCCGTCAATCCCTGATTGTGTTTACGGCGGATCTTTAAATAATCGTCTACCAGGCCCACCGCGGCGAAGCTGAGCAGTCCCGTCAGCGCCACCCAAATCGACGGCAGGCGCAGATTCCCCCATAACAAAGTCGGCACGACGATCGAGACGCAGATCAGAAGCCCGCCCATCGTCGGCGTACCCGCTTTCTTCTGATGCGATTTCGGGCCCTCCTCGCGAATATGCTGCCCAATCTGATATTGACGGAGCCGCGCGATCAGCCACGGACCGAGGACGACGGAGAGCAGCAGCGCCGTGATGCTCGCCATTGCCGTCCGCACGGTCGAGTATTGAAACAGGCGGAACTTCGAATAGACATGAAACAACTTTTCGTAAAAAAGCCAGTAAAACATCAGCTGGGGCTCCCTTCGTCAGGAGCCAGAAACTGTTCCAGCGCGCGCTCCACATGTACACCGCGCGATCCTTTGAACAGAATGGCGTCGCCCGGCTGCGCGATCGATCGTGCCGCGCGCCCCGCGTCCGCTGGGTCGTCGAAAAAAAGGTCCGCGCCAAAAGCCCGCGCCGCGCCCTGAATCCCGATCACCACATCGATTCCCTGTTCGACAGCGTACCGGCCCACATCCCGATGCAGAGACTCAGCCCAGCGGCCAAGTTCGAGCATCTCCCCCAGAACCGCGATCCGCCGCTTCGCAGGCGTGTCCCGCAACACGTCGAGCATCGCCCGGACCGCATCGGGATTGGAGTTGTAGCAATCGTCGTAAACCAGAATCCCTTGATGATCGAGCCGTCCTCCGCGCATCTTCCCCGGTCGAAGATTTCGAACCGCGTCGACCAGCCGCTCCGCCGCGATCCCGTAAACCTGCGCCACGGCGATCCCGGCGAGGATATTCGAAACGCTGTGACGCCCTCGCAGAGAGGTCGCGAAGTGCGTAGAGCCGACGCGAAACCTCAGGCCATCCGCGAACTGCTCCACTTGCTCCGCACGAACGTGTGCATCAGCCGACAGGCCGTACAAAATCGCTTTTCGACCTCTTCCCATCGCCGCCACGCGAGGATCGTCCGCGTTCAGCACCGCGGTGCCGCCCTCCGGCAAAGCCTCAATCAGTTCCCGCTTCGCCTCCGCGATTCCTTCGATCGATTCGAATGCCTCGATGTGCGCCGTCCCGACGTTCGTGACCACGCCGGTGTCCGGCCTCGCAATCGCTGCCAGCTCGCGAATCTCGCCCGCGTGATTCATCCCCATCTCGATGACGGCGACCTGGGCGTCCCCGTTCACACGCAGCAGGGATAATGGCACGCCGGCGTGATTATTCAGATTGCCCACCGTCTTCGCCGTTCTCATTTGTGTCGCCAGCATCTCCGCGATCACGTCCTTCGTCGTCGTCTTGCCCGCGCTCCCCGTTACGCCGATCACGCTCCCCGCCCACATCTCGCGCGCTCTTTTCGCAATCTTCTGCAATGCGGCCAACGTGTCTTCCACCTGGAAGATGCGCCCGGCCCCTTCGACATCACGGTCCACGACCACGGCCGCCGCGCCTTTTCGGAGCACTTCATCAATGTGATCATGGCCGTCATGATTGGGCCCACGCAGCGCAAAAAACAGGTCGCCCGGTACAAGCGTCCGCGAGTCGATGCTCCATCCGGTGACGACTCCACCGGTCTCGACCGGCAAACCCAGCACGCGCGCGACTTCCCTTAGCTCGATCTGCATTACTCATAACCCGGCTTCATATCCAAGTGCCCCTAGGATTTCGCGCGCCATTTCACGATCGTCAAAATGAATCGTCCGATCCTTCAAAACCTGATAAGGCTCATGCCCCTTGCCCGCGATCAGCACCACATCCCCCTCGCGAGCTTCCTCCAGCGCGCGGCGAATCGCCTTCGCGCGATCCGGTTCCGCGATATGAGGCGTGTCGAACCGGCACAGCCCGACCAGCGCATCATTAATGATGTCAAGCGGATCCTCAGAGCGGGGATTGTCCGACGTCAGCACCACGAAATCGCTCAACTCCCCCGCCGCCATCCCCATCAAAGGACGCTTCGCGCGATCGCGATCGCCGCCGCAGCCGAACAAGGTAATCACTCTACCTTTCGTCATCTCGCGAGCCACTTGAATCACGTTCCGCAGCGCGTCATCGGTGTGAGCATAATCCACGGCAACCAGAAAAGGTTGCCCGCGATCGATCCGTTCGAACCGGCCCGGTACCGCCTTGCACGCGGCGACTCCGCGCGCGATCGTCGCCAGGTCGATCCCATAACTCAATGCCGCGCCACTCGCGGCGAGAATATTTAGCACGTTGATGCGTCCCGCCAGTGTCGATACCATCGGCTGGCGCGCGCCCTCATAGCAAAGGTCGAAGCGCAGCCCGTCGAAACCAGTTCGAATATTTTCCGCATACACTTGTGCGTCGTCCGACAGCCCATACCACAGCACGCGCGACCGTCCATTGACCATCGCCCCGCTCGCCGCGTCATCCCGATTCAGCACCGCCCAGGCCGGCGCCGGCGCGGCATCCGGAGAAAATAACAGCCTTTTTGCCGCCGCGTACTCCTCCATTGTGTGATGAAAATCGAGGTGATCCCGCGTCAGGTTGGTAAACACCGCCGTGTGCCAATGAAACCCGTAAACGCGCCCCAGCGCGAGCGCGTGCGACGAAACTTCGGAAATCAAATGGGACCCGCCCCGCCGCTCCAGCTCCGCCGCGAACTGCATCGTGTCCAGCGATTCCGGCGTCGTATTCGGCGCGTCCCTGCGCTCCCCCGCCAGCCGGTACTCGATCGTCCCGATCAGCCCAGTCGTGAAACCCGCTTCCCGGAAAATCGCATCAATCAGAAATGAAGTGGTGGTTTTTCCGTTCGTCCCCGTGATCCCAGTAAAATGAATCCTCTCGTCAGGACGCTCGTAAAAATTGCGTGCAGCCACCGCAAGAGCGCGCCTGCCATGCTCCGCCTCAATCCAAGTCGCGGAAAAATCGAGCGGCCGCCCCGGCTCGCTCACCACCGCGCACGCTCCCCGAGCCATCGCGTCCTTCGCGAACCCCGAGCCGTCTACTCTCGATCCCGCAAATGCGAAAAACAGGAAATCCTTTTCCACCTTGCGGGAATCGTAGGCCAGCCCCGCAACGTCCCATCCCGCTATCTCCGGATCCAACGCGCGGCGCAGCCGCACTCCCTTCAAGACCTCCGCGAGGATCATCGGCTGAACTGCACTCGCACCCGCACTCCCGCCGGCAGGATCGATCCGGCGGCCGGCTGCTGATTCCGCGCGAGCCCGTTCCCCGACACCTCGATCTGCATCCCGCTCGCCGCCGACTCTTCCAGCACGGCGCGCAACGTCATCCCCCTGAAATCCGGCACCTTCGGCCCCACCAGGGTCGAAGTTAAAAAAGGCCGCCGGTTCGAACTCGATTCGTCGACCGCAGCCGAAGACTCCGCTTGAACCGGCGGCGAAGCATTGGAGGATGCCGCCACGGTGCTTATAGATAAGTCGTCGACTTCGTCGCCCGAAACCGCCGAGGAAGGAGAAAAGCTATCCGGTAAATCCTTCGGCACATCCAGCATCCTCAAGGCCGTCATCGCGACCTTGCTGAATACCGGACCCGCCACCGGCCCTCCGTATCCCGCCTTGCCGTTCTTCGTGTCGTTCAACGTCACCGCCACCACGATTTGCGGATTCGTCACCGGCGCGAAGCCCAGAAAGCTCGCATTATAGTTGTGCGTGTAAACGTGCGCCTTCAAGTCGTAAATCTGCGCCGACCCCGTTTTTCCGCCCGAAGTATAGCCTTTGATGGTCGCGTATCTTTTCCCGGTGCCGTGCAACACCACGCCCTCCATCATCTGGCGCATCAGGATTGCCGTCTCCGGCGCGATCGCGCGCTCCGGTTTCTCGTCGGCGAAATGCTCCACGGGCTCGCCCCTCTTTTGACGCGCCAGAACCAGCTTGGGCTTCACCAGCATCCCGCCGTTCGCAACCGTCGCGCCCGCCAGCGCCAGTTGCAGCGACGTCACGCCGACCTCTTGCCCCATCGCCACGGAGCCGATCGACGTCGGCGTCCAATGCTCCAGCTTTCGCAGAATCCCCGGCGATTCTCCCGGCAGTTCGATCCCCGTCTTGCGGCCGAAACCGAATTTCCGCACGTACTTGTAAAGCTGCTGATTGCCGACCCTCAGCCCAATCTGGATCGCGCCGATGTTGCTCGATTGCGCCAGCACCTCGGCCATGCTCAGCACCCCGTGCGCGTGCGTATCGTGAATCACGCGTCCCATCAGATTCAGCACTCCGTTGCCGCAATTGATCAGCGACTCCGGCCGCAAGCTGGTCGTTTCAAGCGCCGCCGCCAGCGTAATCACCTTGAACACGCTGCCCGGCTCGAACGGCGTCGTGATCGCCAGATTGCTGCGCGCGTCCGTCGCCTCTCCCGGCACCGGCGGCTCGTTCGGATCGAACGTCGGATAATTCGCCATCGCCAGAATTTCCCCGTTGTAGGGATTCATCACCACGATCGATCCGCTCTTCGCACCACTCGCCTTCGCGGCGCGCTCGATCTCTTTTTCCGCCTCGTATTGCAGGTTCTGATCGATCGTAAGCGTGATGTCTGAGCCCGGCTCCGGTTTGCGCCCGACCACCGAATCATAAGGGTTCTGCTTTACGTCGTTGTAGACGCGCATCTGCCCGGGCATCCCCGCCAGATCGTCGTCCAGGCTCATCTCGATTCCCGCCGTGCCGCGTTCGATCGTCTCGTTGGGATTCGCGATGCCCACCGTCCCCACCACGTGCGCCGCCAGTTGCCCGTGCGGATAAAAGCGCCGCGTCTCTTCCTTGAATTCCACCTCGGCCAGGCGGTAGCTGCGGACCCGCTCCGCCTCGTCTGCCGAAACTTTACGCTTCACCCACAGGAACCCGCTCTCACGCCGTAAGGCGGTGCGAATCCTCTCCGCCAGCTGATTGCGATCCAGGCCCAGAATCGGCGCCAGCAGATCCGCCGTCACCACCGCGTCTTTCACGCGCTTCGGATTCACCAGCACCGATTCCGCCGGAAGACTCTTCGCCAGCGGCTGGCCGGAGCGGTCGAGGATCGATCCCCTCTGCGCCTGGATCGGCACCACTTTCTCTTGTTGCGATTGCGCCTGCCTCAGCAGTTCATCATGTTGCAGCACCTGCAGCCAGATCAAGCGCAGGAAAATCACCACGACCCATAAAATCAGGGCGCGCAGTAACCATAGCAGCCGTTTGGTGGATGGATGAGTTTCCGGCATGACAACATGTTCCTGTTTACGGTCACGCCGGCTACTTATTCATCGCAACCGTACCGG
>Ga0302325_10017452_pt1 | contig 15174 bp, 17 predicted proteins | sample Palsa_T0_2_FD_201948 | JGI IMG/M metagenome (GOLD analysis project Ga0302325, IMG submission 201948) | Peat permafrost microbial communities from Stordalen Mire near Abisko, Sweden - Palsa_T0_2 | ecosystem: Environmental > Terrestrial > Soil > Palsa > Peat permafrost | place: Sweden: Abisko... | reverse complement strand
TGTTCCTATCGCAGACTACATCTCACTCACGCAACAACTCTTCAAGAAAGAGTTTTGTTTCGACTTGATGCAGGTCACGTAGACCCCCTTTCTGCTCATGCTCATGATTTGAGCATGTGATATTCCAATACCAATATCCAAAGCTCCTTCCTTTCTCTGGCTTCAGAATCATATCTTCTTTAACATGTAAAAGCGCAACGCTGCCCCGTGTCAGGCAGGGAGGTTAGCTCTTTTCCCTTTACAAATGAATCGAAATGATTGCTGCAATAGCTCCGCAAAGCAATTTCCAGGTAAATCCGAAATTTTAATAGCCCGGACTCACCAGTCGTAATTTCTCATTCCATTCCCGGGCAGCCGTCATCTTGGTTTCCTTCCAAGCATTTCACACAAGAATCACTGCACAACTCTCAGATCCTCTCGACACGCCTTGTATCGTACTCGCGTGAGCATCATCAGTTTACGTGGAAATTCAAAGTCGGCATCAGTGGCTCGAATCCTTAAGCCTCTCCTCCACAACGAACGGCCTGACACAAGTGACACTAAAAATAATTTTATAAGTGTCTCCTTCAAAATAGTTATAACACGGGCAAAATGGCACAAACAGAAAAAACAGACCGTTCTGATTCGAGTAAATTAGCACATAAAAAAAATCTCGACTCTGCGAGCTGAGAGATTTTATCAAAAGGTTTAATCGAGTCAATTATACAAGCTGTGACATTCTTTATTAAGAATATCCATGCACAAGATGATTGGGCATACCTCACCTTTAGAATCCTAATCCCATATAGTTTTTATGAACAGACAGACTGCATAGCAAGTGCTTGCTATCCTCCTTCTGTCTAGCCCCTTAACAGTAGCTTTAGAGTGGTTGCAAGTTGCTGCTCTTTCTTCAAAGTTCCAATCAGAAACAACCTGGATAGATAGATCACCTTTGCTGTCAATAGCCGAGAGCGGGCCAGGAAGTTTTGTCCCTGGGGTCCCTAGAGAGGTCCCAAAACCATGGGACCGGGACAGATTTTCATTCACTACAGGGCTTTGAAGCAAGGGCTAAGGACCGGCAGAGCGGAAGTCGAGAACTCCTTGCTCCCGTAGTATTCCACTGCTTCGCTTTCTAGTCACCTGCAGGTCCCTAATAGATATGATAGATCTCTTAAAAAAAAGTTAAAGATCGAACAAAAATTCTCATTCGACTGAACTACTACACAACCCACTACAACTAACCACAACACTAAAGGCTCTATAATGCTGCATAACATGAAGCTCATTGCCCTCTTTCTCCTTATTGGAGTTGTTTTCTCCTCCCCCATAGAACAACGCCAGACAATTCCTACAGGATGCACTAACATTACCATTCCCGTCTCGGTTTACACTTCAAACAACCTTATACTTCCCCACGACCTAGACCCCGCAAACTTCCTCCTCTTGGCCGACCCCCTCTTAGCTAATATTTTCCGCCAATTTGCGTCCGGTAACTTCGACATCTCCGCTACCTACTGCGAGCCGGTTGTCCAGGTCCCAGGCCGCGAGAATACCCTCCAAATCCTCGTTCATGGGTAAGACTTCCTCAGCTTGGATTGAACGCCAGCAACTGATCTGCTCTTAGCATCACCTACACCAAGGCCTATTGGTTCGGACTCTACTACGACTCGAGATACAGCTGGGTCTCCTACGCCTCCTCCCAAGGCTATCCAACCCTGACCATCGACCGCCTCGGCAATGGTCAATCCTCCCACCCAGACCCAATCCTCGACGTCCAAACCCCCCTTCAAGTCGAAGTCCTTCACCAAATCATCCTCCAAGCCCGCAACAACCAGCTCCCCGCCGCGGGCCGCGCCTTCACCAACATCATCGTCGCAGGCCACTCCTTCGGCTCCATCATCGCCAATTCCCTCAACTGGAGATACCCTGCTGACGCCGATGCCACACTCCTGACCGGCTACGGCCCGGTACTTGCTTTCAACCTCATCGGCATTTTCGTTCAGTCAGGCCTGTTCCCTGCCTCGCTCGAAGACCCTCGTTTCGCCGGCCTTGCCCTGGGTTACCTGGAAGTCAGCTCGTACTCTTACGCCGAATGGCTGTTCTACACACCCGGCGAGTACGACCAAGGCCTCGCAGACCTGGACTGGGCTACTCGCGGCACCATCACTCTCGGCGAAGCAGCAACGGGCCCCACAAGCTCACAGACAGCAAGCGAGTACACGGGTCCTGTGTTTGTGATCACTGGCCTCCACGACTCTGTTTTCTGTAGCACGCTCACGCTCAACCTCCCCATCTTCACTACGCCGACTTGCTATACGGGCCCAGGAGGATTGGTACCATCGGCGCAGAGTCTCTACCCGAATGCAAATAGCTTCAGTGTGTATTTCCCGGAGGCTGGTCATTGCTGGCACTTGCATTATGCTGCTGAGGATACCTTTGGTGTTGCGCATCAGTGGATGGCAGATCAAGGATTTTGAAATTAGTGAAGGATGCAAGGAAGGACCTTGGAACGCTCTGAATGGTGTCGTGGTTGTGGCTTGCTGGGTTGAGATTGAGAAGTAGAGAGGCAAGGTGCAACCTTCCGTAGATAATGGAAAGCACTTCTAGAATGCACAGTGACTCGTCCCATGCTTGCTAAGAGCTGACTCTGGTAGAATCTCGATGTCTGTGGCAGCTGGAGAATTACAGTAACGGTCAAATCAAAAACATGTTCAGCAAAGCCAGATTGAATCGAATTCAAGCACAGCAGACAGAGCACGCGCAAAACCTAAGGAAATTGTTCTGATGACTTCATTATGCACCTAGAAGGAAGCAGCATCGGGGGGCGTAGAACCCATCAACTACTTATGCCATTCCATGCGTAAGGCCCATCGCATCACATCAATACCGTCCAAGCCGTAGCCGGATCATCCACAACGCCAGCATGCAACCCTCTGAAAAATGACATGAAACGCCTCCCAAATGAATGCTCCGCCCAGATTATGTGCTTCCCATCCAACCGAAGTATGAGACCAACCCCATGCCATTATCTTTGAGTTGTTGTGCCCGAAGGTCGTCGCTGTGGCGGCAACTGCATGTTGAAACCACTGGCTCTCCGAGCTGCGACTCCAGCCATGCCAATACCCAGACCCTCGCCATTGTCAAACTCCCCGTCGGCATCGCCCTCCTGACCAGAATGACCAGGTGGGAAAGTTTGCGCGCCGAGTCCGACAACCTTGAAGATGTTGACCGTGAAGCCGTTGGTTGCGTTGTGGAGTTGCTCATAGAGACGTTGTCGTTGGTACTGCTTGTCGATCGGCTCGTGAACGAGGGGCTTGACCAGGGGTTGCGGGTTCCAGTTGGAGAGGCCGTGCATGACAGCTGTGAGCTCCTCGTCGGAATCGACGGGGCCGTTGCCAGCTTCTTCATCCTCGAGAGGCGCGTTGGCGTCAATTGCTGCTTCTATTTACGCTGTTAGTGGTGAATTGACCCGTCAAGGGAAGGGAACATACTTTGTTGCTTGGCTTGATTCTTTTTCTGGTAGGCGGCGAGAAGCATGTCATATGGCAAGGAGCGTCCGGCAACAGCGCGCTTGGCACCCATGGAATGACTCTTGCAAGTCAAAGACCGGGCGCATGGTACACCATCTTTGTTAACTCCGCATTGTCTCTCAACGTCAACAGGACCTGGAGGGTTGTTAGCAATAGATCAAGAAGTAGTTGCGAACAATCAAATGCGCAAAAGCAAGCTACAGACCATACAGCTTGTATAGATCATCTAACTGCTCGTCTTCAGTCTCGTTGCCTGACAGAGATTGAATATCTGAGAAGTATTGCATGTCATCCTCCTTGTCAACTGACAAAGATAGGAGGTTCGTTTCTTGGTCCATGCGATATATTTCCCGATTGTTGCCATCCATGTCTTTTGGAAACAATGGAATAAAGACCTTGCCTAGATCCTTGCCCTCTTTCAATCCTTTGTTGGCGTTCGTGGATTGACGATTGGCCATCTCCTGCTTCATCTTCTCGCACTTGACTAACAAGTCAAGGCTTGGATTGGCTGGCTTGCTTTGCTCCTCTCGTTCCATGCGCTCCATTCGCTCGATGATGGGCTGAAAGGGCTCAACGTCTCTCATCTCCTTTAGACCTTTCCACATAGACCGCTTGCCTTGCTTCTCTTGCTCCACCTGGACCTTAAAGTTTTCCCACAAAGGTGGTTCGTCGGACGCGTCATACTCATCTTCTGCGTCGCCTGGAAAGGAGACATGGTCCCACATGACTGGGTTCACGTCCGCTTCAACGTCCAACATGGTAGGGGGAAGATCAGAGATGGCTGGGCCCATGTGGCCTTCAAGGTCTGATATGATTGCAGGGTGGTTGGAGATGTTGTGGGAAGCAGAGTGAGGGGGACGATAAGGGGAAAAGACCGATACCGCGAAGGACAGCAACGCAAAAGCAGAAGGCGGTCAAGGGGGGAACCAAGAACCCGATAAACAGACGATAAGGAACAGGAACAGAATGAGATATCAACAATACCTTTTTGCTTTGGTGCCTTGGGCTTCGGCTCCTCCTTTTTCTTCTTCTGCTTCGGTCCTTTCTCAGCATCGCCATCCGCCTTCCTTTTCTTGCCCTTCTTCGTGTCATCGATTTCAATCTTCTTTCCCGCACTCTTCTTCGTGCTCTTTAATCCTCCCGGCCCTTTCTTATCTGCCGTGACCTCTTCATCCTCGTCATCGTCCTCCATTTTCGTGTCACCTTCCTCGTCTTTTTCGTTCTCCTTCGACGCCAACTTCTTTTCCCTCTCCCGCGCCTCTTTCTGTTCTTTCTTTCTCTTGGCTTTCTCGTTCTTTGCCTTCACGCAAGCCTCTACATGTGCAGCCGCCGCAGTCTTCAGTATGTTCTTCTTACAAATCTTGCATACCTGCAACTCGGGAGGATCTTCGAGTGGCCGACCCGTGGGGAAAGTCTCCCGCGCGGAATCATCAAGCGGATTGACGACTGGACCTGGTGAGGCCGGGACAGAGTTGGTCGAGGGCGTATCGGTGCCTTTCTTGTCTTCTGCGAGCTTCAGCAATGGGTCGCGCGCCTTCGGATTCGACGCACCATCAATCACACTCCCATCTCTCCAGTTCCCCGGCTTGTTCTGCTTCGGCGCGGGAGTCTTTAACTTGATCTTGCCAGCTGGCTTGTCTTTTGCAACCTTCTTGGGCGCAACTTTAATGGTGGAGTCGTCGTCGCTCGCGACCGAAGCTGGCTGAGTTAGCAACAACCCCAGCACTTGTACAACACGGGGCTTTACCTTTACTGCTGCTCACAGCTGCAGCCATGATGGCGGCGATGGATGCGAAGCTGTTGTCGATAGATTATCGCGACTCTCAGCATTCAGCCATTGAACTGATGTCAGGCGTAAGGCGACGAGGCTGCCAGTTCCAGACCGGACTTTACCCGTTTTAGCCTGGTCGACGGAGAAGCAATATCGTCAAGTCACCCTCGTTTAGTAAATATAATGATATTTCTTGGATGCTGAAAGCTAAGACCTTTGAATTCAACGCGCATAACGTATGGAGGGATATTGTTCTGTTTAATTAGAAGTATTGGCAACTAGTAACCAAAATACATCATCCTAGAATTTTGGGTTGTTGGGATGAAGCGACAGTCGGCATTTGCCCCTATCCTGTGGTCGGTTATACTACTCCTTATTGAGACTAGACGTCTTTCATGCTATTCGCATCACTTTTTGCACCGATTCTTCACCCGCCGCCCTTTGCAGTGTTGTTTTGCTCTGAACGGCGTTTTGGGAATCGGAATGAACAGCAAGTCTATTCACGTGACCACAGCCCCGTTCTCTTGTCTGCATCCCTGTGCTTTTCTTCCAAGTCGGGATTGAGACTGCCGTTTTCAAGACTGCACCCTAGGAAATATTCCAAACTCGTGGTACTCGCTCAGTACAAATGTAGCAGATATCCCAAATCCTTCCACGTCTCCGTCTAACCGACAATTTGTTCGAGCATTGCGCGGGAAAGCAATGCGACTTCTTCGGACGTATCGTACATAGAGCTACTAATTTTGTTTTCCAACCTCGGTTCATGATATCTGCCTGAATCGTCGTCTTCCGCTCCTGAAGCCGGCGACCTTCTTAGCCCTCTCGATTGGAGGCCACCCTCGTACCGCTGCAACGAACGTACCCATTGCTCTTGTCACTCGTGACAGAATGATTTTCCTTCGTTTGGGAAGCGTCAGCTCCGATCCCAATTCTGATAAGTCCGATTTCAGAGACGGAGGCTCGGTGCGGCGTAAAGCGCATTTAAGTGTTGAGCCTCCGGTAATGCCATAGTCGGAGAAACTTTTATGATCTTCAGAAAGTTTTCTGCCCGCAAATATCAAGTCAATGTCTTCACAAAATATCCACCGCGCTGGTGGCTTATCTTCCACAATATTTCCTCGGCTGATAATCTCAAGCTTGAGCTCCCTGATCGTCATCCCTCCCCGGATGTCCATTTTGGCCCACCTTTCATTGGGGAGTTTTACCAATATATGATTAGACTTACCAACAGCCCGCACATTGCAGAACAGTGTCGAGTCGTGGGGTATGTTTAGGTCCTCCAGAGTGCGGTTGCTCGGTAACACTTTACCCGCCCATACGAAAAACAGGAGATGGGCAGGAACTCCAGCTTTAGAAGAGATCGCTTCCTTGAGGGTATCAAGGGTCGAATGAGGTTCCACTTGCAAAACATGGGTCTTCTTGGTTGGTCCCTTAACAAAGACCTGGGTACAATTTTCCGGTAGCGTTTGGAGATTGGTCTGCGGTGGGTTGTACGATAATGCTGAGTGGTACGTCGAGGTTGCTGATGAGCTCGTTCCGTTGGTATGAGATTCGCGGATGAGCCTGGTCTTGATGCTCAGCGCAGCTGGTGTACGAAATCCAGCAGATATCGATGAGGTCTCCTGTTCGAGATAACTGCGGACTTCAACATCGAATGCCTCGGTTGGATTACGTCGACCACCTGACGTTTGACCTTCTCCTGATGAAAGCGCCGCGGCTTTTATTTCCTCGATGTTTTGTAAAATTATGGGAAGCTTTTCCTCCATGTGCCGTATATGGGTCGTGATTTCTGCCTCTGTTCGTTGCGCAGCGGCATTTCTGAGGTTCGTATTGAGACTGTTAGAAGTCAATTACGATGAGGCGTTCAACTACCCCCGGCTTTGACATACAAGTTTACAAGTGAGATGGCAATGTTCAAACTCAGCTTATGAGCTGCGAGCTCGCTTCTCAGTGCTTCCGTCTCAACAGTCTTGAAAGAGTATTTTATTTTTCTCCAGGTGCTGATACTTACTCCTCCTCTAGCTTTGTATGATCCAACAAGCTGATTTATCCGATCGAACATCAGGAGACAGTTGTCGAGAGCTTTCTCCAGGTTTGTACGGCCAGCAGAGTGGAGAAGCCCTGCTGAGAGATCGCCATCTTCTTCCAAGTACATCTTGAGTGTGCCAAGGATAGAGTAGAAGTCTTCGAGGTCGCCGGTTATGGCTTGAATGTGCTGGGGTGCGTCAATGATTTCCTGTGTACGGGTGTAGATATCGTTGCTGATTGTGAATGCTTTGATCACTAGGGTTGTAATTGTGGAGGTGACCGCTGATATATCAGCCATCTTGATTGGAGATAGTGAGGGGCAATCTTGCTCCAAATGGCAGAGATTTTAAAGGCTGAAAGAAGCCGGGCAGAGTCGTAGCCTTGCGGCTGAGATGCTGTGGTGCAATCTCCAAATCAATAGAATAAATTCGACCAGCGATGCTTACCAGGATTCAGGAAAAGCAACAACATAATGTTAACAGCAATGATATTGGTCGGAGCGACATTTGGTATGGGATGGTCGTGTTGTGGAGGTGGAGAAGCCTCGCCCGACTAATGTGAGGCTGTTAAAACGCGTCTTAAAATAGAAACCGACCTTGACCAAGGAGTGCAAACGCGCTGCTGGAGATTGTTCTTGCGTTCAAGAACTCGTAATTTTTGTTTCATCGCTACCGATAACAGAGACTTATTCTTATGAGTCCTTTTGCAACGCGTCCCACCCGTTCGGTTGCAAGGCTGGGCACGTGATATAACCATTTCCACACATCCCACCTCGATGAACGGGGCCTCTTCTCTGCTTCTTTCCATTGCCATTCAAACAGATCCTCTGTCTTGCCCATCCACAGTCAACACCTACCCACCCTCATGATCTCTTTCCTTCTTTTTTCGGCAAGCAAATCCACAGCCCAGCAATCGCAGCCAACAACGTGAGAATAATCGGCTGTAAAGTCTTCACTACTCTAGCTTGAGCAATAGCTCCCACAATAAAAGGGCAAATAGCACCACCGAGAGAGACTGGGATATTAGCTTTGAAGTCGACGTTGAAAAGGGAAATTACCTTCAGCCCCAACATATCCAAAAATAAAGAGGGCGACGAACCAAGTGACTTTGCTCTTCAACGCTTCACGGGTTCGTCCAGTGTTTAAATTTGGATCGTGGGGATTATCTTGCTGATACACGGGTCCAGTTTGTTTCCAGAATGTCTATGTGGATGTCGTGAGCTCGATTGCTGCTCCTCCAATCTGAAAGGCCAGTTCGCGAGCTTGACAAAGACAAGAAGACTGACCTATCCAAGTCAGCTTTTGAAGTCTTCGAGCACGGGGGGGACTTTACACCATATGAACCATCATTCATCCCCCCCACAAAGAAGGATCAGAAGGTCACAAAGACTCTGAACATGTTGATCCGAGGCGAATGCCACACTTGTAGCGCTTCTACTGTGTCACTTGGCGGCGCCGCATCTCCTCTGACATCCTCAACATCTCCGACTTTAATTTTCTTCTGAGAACTAAAAGACTGCAACTCGAAGCTGGAGCTACCCGGCTCAACTTGTGTGATTGTGTATGTTGCCATGATGCCGAATCCCGAGTGGCCAGATCAATACTCAGTGTACATCGAAGTACCTCATTTTATATCCCCTTTCGCTGTTCCACTCGCTGATTCCCCAGGGTGGGGTTGTGGGGATACTCTATGAACCTGATGACCGAGCATGCAAATTTGTCCCCTCCACTCTTGGCGGCCGCAATCAAAGCTCGCACCGGTCCTCCATCCCAACCAGCCTCCTTCAATCTGATCTTTTGCGTCTTAGATATAAGACGGTCTGAAGTTCTCCCTGAAATGAGTCTTCCGGGGCAGCCACAATCTTGTAAATCTTTCACCTTATTTCTCAAGTGAGACAAGTCACAAGTCGCGGGTCGCTTCGCAGATCTGACTTAATGACGTCTGCGCATCCCGCATGAAGGCGGCACGGAAGAAATTGCGAAGTTTTGTGTGTTTTTGGCGATGTGTGGGCTTAGGGGCGCGCTTATTAGCGCGCCGAGTATTGTGGAGGCGAGCTATGTTGTTGAGCAGTATTACCAAGCAAATCGGGAGTTCTTTGGGGAGGAGGGACCGTATACGCAGCTTTATACTATCAATAATATTGTTTTCAGCGCGGGATTGACGTTGGGGCCTTTGATTTCTGGGGCGTTGAGGAATGAGATTGTGTTTGGGAATATGAATGCTGTGATGGCTGGGATGTGTGCTGTGGTAAGTGTGTTGAGTTATGTGTATCTTGGTGGAGCGTCGTTGAAGACGTTGAAGAGATGACATAGACGTAGACATGAGCAGAATCAAAAAGATTTCTAATTGTCATTTTCATTGGTCTTCTTCTATCTGCTATTTGGATCAGACTTTCTCTCCAAATGGTGCCGGTCATTCACATGGTGGCACCAAAACGGCGCAAATGTGAGGACTACCACACCCTAAAAACTCGAACAGAACATATCATCTCAATCACAGATCCACGCCTGTAAACCAATGTGTACACGAACGTAGATCAACCGCCAGTGTCGTGAAATTTGCTTGTTTGAAATGAATCCCGGCATGCCCAACCAAACTCCGTTTTTCCGTAGCCACAGTTTCATACACCAAACAAAGTAAATCCATGTGCTGATGGGTAATACGACTGTTGCGATTCTCTCCTCATCTCTGCGTTGTCGTTAGCTCAAGATCTTCAATCCTTCTGGAGTCAACGTACTCGTCCCCGGCGTCCATTGACCTGCTGTTCTTGCTGGATATATCCCATTCCTTGCATACCAATGCCAGCATATCCGTATGCATTGATTCCCATTCCAATGTTGCCAAACCCTGGAGGACCAAATGAGCTCTGGCCAAGAATGGGGCTGGGGTTCATTTGTGGCTGTGGAGGCTGAATGGGATTGGTTTGATTTCGGTAGTGCTCAACAGATGGACTGCCACTGTTGTATCCGAAACCTGATTGCATGTTGGGGTAGAAATTATTCATTGGAGGAGCAGCACGAGCAAGGAGTGATTGTTGGTACTGGAGTTGTTGTAGATTGATGGGAGGAATCTGAACAGTTGCCGGATTGAACATCGGGTTCTGGACGCCATAGTTTGGGAATGGGCCGAGGTTGGAGTCGACGCTATCTGTTCGTTGCATACCCATACCCATATCGAAAGCAGGCTGTTGCATCTGAGGATAGAATTGGTTGCCACCGTATTGGGGAGGAGGGATGTGACCATTGACTTGGCTGTGATTCGATCCAGGTCTGGGACGTTCGTTAGAATGGCTATTGGTAGCGTGCTCACGGCTTGGTCCAGCACTGCCATTGCGGGTCGACAATCCGACTTCATCCATTAATCGCTTGTACCCTTGAGCAGGTTGAGCTTTGAGACGCAACAGTACATTCCTGACATTTTCAACAACTTGAGACCGGATGCTCTCATCGAAGAAGGGCGTGGTGAGGACCTTGAAGATGAGGGTTGCACCGCAAGCATGGTCGGAAAGAATGGCCTCAAGGGTCTCGTCGTTCGGGGAGAAGAAGAGTGCCTGGAGGATGACGTCTCGTGCATCTGACTCGAGCTTCTGGTTGATGACTTTGAGCACGGTGAGGTATGCGACCTTGTGAGTGCATAGATGGACAAGGTGAGGAACAAGTTGAGGGGCGAGAACAGTGCGACGTTGAGGGAATGTGCACGTGTCGAGGAACCAGGTAAGGAGGAGGGCGCCGTTAGCATTGGTGGCCAATTGGACGCTGTGAAGTGCAATAGCAGCGGCAAGCATGCGTTGTTGATCCTTGGTAGAGTGATGACTCTCAAGGCACGCTCGCATGGCTCGGGCACCGTATCGTCCTTGAGCAATCTCCCACATTTGGCTGAGCATGGACTCGAAGATGAAATCGTTGAATGGGGAGCCAAACTTGAGGCAGCATTGCAGAACATAGTTTCCGTACTGGTCGAGGAATAATGGGACCGTGTATGGTTGTAGGTTTGAAACAATCATGCGCATCTGCTTTGGCGTTGAAACCACATCAATGATCTTTTGTGCAGCCCAAGTTCCGTTCTTGTGGACACCAATTTCAGCCATATGAGGGGCGATTTCCGTCAGCATCGCGTCTCTCATTTCATCAGAACAGTGCTCGAACAGTTTCTGCACAACGGTGTTTCCAAGGTAGTCGGATGAAAGCTCGGCGATTTCTGGTAACATATCGGCGGCAATGCTTTCGATCTCAGCTGCGGACCAAGTCTGGTTGTCGATTCGCTTTCTGATATCCCGTAGCTTTGGAGCATCATGGATTCTATTGTGGGCCGGTTCTGGAATGGAGGGAATCTCGGACTGGTAATTATCATAACCGATGGCAGAGTCCAAGCCGAGGGAAATCTTGACCTTGTCATCAGGAGATGCTCCGAATTCCCCAACAATCTTCAAAATGTCGGATTTCATGTCACCAAGGGCGGGGAAAGTCAAGGGGGCCGTTCCAGGTCTCGAGATGACGCCGGGAGTAACACCATTAGCCTCACCGTTGGTACTGCCTTCTCTACCTTTCATGAATGGATCTGGACTAGGGGAGGGGAATTGTCCATCGTGGCCCGGAGTTCCCGATGGAGACGGAGGCTTTGCAAAGTTGATTCTGACAGGTCCGGCACCCGGGAAGATTTCTTTCCCGTTCATTACAGCCTTGGCGGAAATGGCACTTTCCAGACGCTCAAAGTTGACGAATCCACAGTTCTTATGAGTGAGCACGCGAGCAGAAATTATGGGCCCGTGCGACTTGAACATCTCTGTCAAAGTCGAAACCGTGGTTGATGATGGAATGCTGCCGAGCCATAAAGCCGTAGTTGGGCCCTCCAGAATGTCATTGGGATTCAAATGGCCATCATTTCCGCTGTTTGATCGTCCCAAAGACATTGCAGCCACTGCTGCGGGAAGATCATCGTATTCCCTGGATTCTGACATCCCCAAATCTGCAGCATTGATGCTGTTGTCGAGGCGAGATGCTGTAGGATAGTAATTTCGAAGCAGTCTAGAAGTGGGAGATTCTAGGACACCTGCAGTTCGGGCTCTGGGTCTGCTAGATGATGCCTGATTTGCAAAGGCTTGAACAGCAAGATTGTGCTGCTGGATTGCTGCATTTGTGGCAGCTAGCTGCATGTGTAGTTGAGCTTGTTGCGTCTCATACGGGGTGAGATTGCCTGAGCCATATTCTTCCTCCTCATCCTCGGCATATTTCTCCTTCGCATTGACAGAGTATGATCGGAATCTGTTGGCTTGTTTGGCGATGTCTGCAATATTTGCCAGGAAAGGATTGGCCAATTGGGCTCGAGGAGGCTGAGGGGTATCTGCCAGGCCTAGGTAATCCAAAGTCCGCATTTGCATATCGTTATCACCAGTTCCTTCTCTCGAGAACGACGACTGTGTAGGAGAACTTGGTCCGTTCGATCCCTGACTTGCAATGCTGGCCAGTGTGGATGTTCGTTCACGGCCTGAAGACCAATTTGTAGAGAAAACAGAGGGGCCGAAGGGACCGGATGTATTTGCGTACTGACTCCGCTGAGGCATCGATCCGGCACGTAATCGAGAGAGTAAAGCAGCATTGCTAGCCGTACCATGCTCACCGATCTCGCTGATAGATGGAGAAGGTGATTTGAAAGGACTCGGTGACGGAGTTGGTCGAGATGTCTTGGCGACGAGGGTTGGCAGAGGCCCCAATCCATTGCTTACTCCACCAGGAGAGAAGCGAGATGGGACTGTACCAGCTCGTGCACGTCTTGTGGATGGTAGGCTTTCGGGTGTGGGGAGGTGTGAGAAGTCGGGAAAGCCATCAGTTGGTGACTCGGGGATGTTTTCGCGGAGAGGAGTAGAATTGCCGCTGGTCGGAGGTCCCCAGACATTGACTGGGAGACCTTCTTGGGCTTGTATTTCTCGTGCTCTGCGAATCAAATTAGGATGTGCTTCAGCTTCGGAAGGCTCGTCATACCTCTTGGAGAACAATCTGCTTGCGCTGCCCAACTCGTGCGATGGAGAACCAGCCCCCGATCGCGCGCTGCTGGCCATCTTGCCTGCAGAGTTCAAGCCACCTGACAAGCCGAAGGGAGATCTTAACGCACTTCCGCTGGAAGGCTCTGTGGGTGAGGTGTTGGCAGTCGAAGATCCGGACCGCGGGAGACTGACGGCTGGAGTTGGTAGATAACCCAGCGTCAGGTGTTCCGACCTTGCAGATGACATTATAGATTATTCGTCCACCAAATGTCCCTCGTATCTGGCACGAGAGATGGTAGGAAGGTGTATTCGAATGTATTATGCGTTAACCTAACCCAGACGTCGGCGGGCCAAATCAATGACGGGATGCGACGGCCTCGACTCGACGGAGCAGAACAATTTCGAATCGATCGAGTCGATGGGAAGGGTAGGTGGAAACTTTTCAGTTCCCAGCTCACACGGCCAAGGGGAGGGGGGGCTTTGCTGGGAAGGATTGTGGTAGCAGAGGCGGGAAGGAATTTTCGATGAAAGGTTTCGCGAAGGTCTATTAAAAAAAAAACCGATGAATCTGCAGCGGCCAAGTCGATGGCAAGGCAGCAAGAGCAAGATCTTAGTTTTCGAAGGAAGGTAGATGGGCCGATAGGGGTTCGGTCGTCCGTGAAGCACAAAAGCCTGCAATTGGGATGCTGAGACGATTAGTGCTTGGATTAAGCTTTCCTAGGAGGATTCGAGAAAGGGGAGAAATGGGAGAAGGCGAAGGCGTTTCTGTTTCTGCAGCAGGTGAATGTACAGACGCTCATTAATACAGAACCGAAGGTGAAGATGAAGAGATGAGATGAGATGAGCGACGCCGTGGTCGAGGGCGGCGATGGGGGAGGGGGAGAAGGAGAAGGAGAAGGAGAAGAAGAAGGAGAAGAAGGAAAGGAGGGTCGATGAGGATGGGTCGGGAAAAGAAGGGCACAGGCGTGGGCGCGGGTTAGTCGAGTTGGGGTTGCGTGGGTTGTAAACGAGCCAGAACGAGGATGTTCGCAGGTGCGTTTAAGCGTGATCGTGTTTCAAGTCGAGAAGGCCAGCGGGTCATCCCTGACACGAGCGCCCCAGCAGGGTCAAGGCACGGCTGAACGGAAATACTCACAGCCTCAAGAACACAGTGCAGTGAGGTACAGTGCTGTACTTCCTATAATAGCAGGAGGATAAATAGACAGCCGTCTGGGTCTGGCATATAGGCACAAATTCAACCGGAGGATGAGCTTCAAAAAATACACCTTCGAGGAATCGAGGGCCTTCTCGTACGACTTCCACGGCGGCCATATACAGTGTACGGATGACCTGGGATTTTTAAGGATAGAATCCCACCGCACGATGACTCGTAGTTTCATATTTTAGGGCTGTCCAAATCATGGCCCTCCAGTTAAGTCTATATTCGTATCCGAAGTCCCCATCCTTTTCAGAATTCTTCTGAAAATAAACCGATTCAGCATGAAGATCTGATCCACTACCCTAAAGCCAAAGCCAAAGCCAAAGCCAAAGCTTGTGAGTTGGGATGAGTTTGCGGGTTCAGTGTACTGCATACAGTAGCACACTATCCCTGCCTGGGTGGACAAGTGGGAAAGGCGGTTGACAGATGGCAGTTGACGGGATGGAGAGAGCATCAGAACACACCTCACCTCCGTTGCAACGCGGTAATTCCTGGCCTTTGCCGGACGACACCAATGCGGCCAGATGTTTGAAATAAATATAGCCTCACCGCTCTTACCAGACCAGACTCGTGTCCCTCGGCTGCTGGGCTGCTGGGTAACTGGATTGCTGGGTTGCTGGGTTGCTGGGCTGCTTTGCATTGATTCCCTCAAGTATGACGTGGAGGGATCTTCCTCCCCATAAATTCT
>Ga0302325_10017451_pt1 | contig 15174 bp, 10 predicted proteins | sample Palsa_T0_2_FD_201948 | JGI IMG/M metagenome (GOLD analysis project Ga0302325, IMG submission 201948) | Peat permafrost microbial communities from Stordalen Mire near Abisko, Sweden - Palsa_T0_2 | ecosystem: Environmental > Terrestrial > Soil > Palsa > Peat permafrost | place: Sweden: Abisko... | reverse complement strand
TTCGATCGGAATTCGGCACCGGTTATACCGCGCCGAACACGCGCGCAGCAAAGCCGGGCTCTATGAGCCTTACCGACGCGTCTTGATGGCCTCGTGATGGCGGATCACTTCCTGGATGATGAACGCCAACAATTTCTCGGCGAAATCGGGATCGAGCTTCGCGGTCCGGGCAAGCGCACGCAGGCGGGCGATCTGCTGCGCCTCGCGGCCGGGATCGGCCGGCGGCAGACCGTGCAGCGCCTTGAATTCGCCCACGCGCTGCGTGAATTTGAAGCGTTCCGCCAGAAGATGAATCAGCGCCGCATCGACATTGTCGATGCTGTCGCGCAGCCGCAACAATTCGGGATCGGTTTTCGCCTCGGAATCTTCCGCCATCTCACACGCCTCTGAAAGATAAAATGGCATGGCACCGAACCGGCGGCAGGACAAGTCCACCGGCACCGTTCGATGGCGGGATTTGCAATTGCCATCGGCGTGGCGCTATCCGGGTCGCTCTCGAGGTTCAGGTCGCACAAATGAAAGACGGCAAGGTCTATGTTGTCGGCGCAGGTCTCGCCGGGCTGGCCGCCGCCGTCGCCCTGGCGGAACGGGGCGTGCGCGTCGAACTCATCGAGGCTGCACCCCAGGCAGGCGGACGTTGCCGCTCGTATTTCGATTCCCAGTTGCAGCAGGTGATCGACAACGGCAATCACCTCGTGCTGAGCGGCAACCGCGCGACGATGGCCTATCTGGCCGCAATCGGCGCTGCGGATCGCCTGACGGGGCCGGCGGAGGCGCGCTTCGCATTCTGCGACGTCGTGTCGGGCGCGCGCTGGACGATTGCGCCCAGTGAAGGCCCGCTCGCCTGGTGGATTTTTTCAAAAGCGCGCCGCGTGCCTGACACAAAGGGGCGCGACTACGCGAAACTCGCGCCGCTCCTGCTCAGCAACCGTGGCCGGCGCATCGACGAAGTGGTCGCCTGCGAAGGCCCGCTGTGGGAGCGGCTCCTGCGGCCCCTGCTGCTCGCGGCGCTCAATACCGAGCCGGCGGAGGCCTCCGCGGAGTTGGCCTCCGCCGTGATGCGCGAAACGCTCGCGCGCGGCGGTCGCGCCTATCGCCCGCGCATCGCCACGCCCACCCTCGCCGCGGCCTTCGTAGAGCCGGCCATCGCCCTGCTGAAACGACGGGGCGCAAACATCCGGCTGGGGGAACGAGTTCGTGCCATTGCATTCGACGGCGGCCGGGTGGCCGCGCTGGATCTGGCCGAAGGGCAGATCGCGATGGGTGCGGAGGACCGCATCGTCCTCGCCGTCCCGCCCTGGGCGGCGACCTCTCTTGTGCCCGGCATTGCCGTACCCGACAGCTATCGCGCCATCGTCAACGCCCATTACCGGACGGCTGCGGGCTCCGGAGCCGAACCGATGGTAGGTGTCATTGGCGGCGTGGCCGAATGGGTGTTTGCTTTCCCTGACCGGATTTCCGTCACCGTGAGCGCAGCGGACGGCATCGTCGATCGCGACCGCGCCGAACTGGCCGAGACGCTGTGGCGCGACGTGGCCACGGTACACGGGTTGTCCCAGGAACTGCCGCCCTGGCAGATCGTCAAGGAAAAGCGCGCGACCTTCGCCGCAACGCCGCAGCAAGCCGTGCGCCGGGCCGGCACGGCGACGCATTGGACCAATTTGTTCCTCGCCGGCGATTGGACGGCAACCGGCCTTCCCGCCACCATCGAAGGCGCCATAAGGTCGGGCCAGAAGGCGGCCGAACTGGCATGGCCGCAGCGATGACATGGTTCGGATCGGTGTCGGAGACCTCGCCTTTTTGGCTTTTGGACGCCGACGACGGTAAAAGATGCCCTAAACGGACTCGGCAATGAACCAACACATCGCAATCGAGAGCGATACCGCCGCGCTGGACGGCGCGATCAAGCGCGCGACCGATGCGCTGCTCGCGCAACAGCGTAGCGATGGCCACTGGGTTTTCGAGCTGGAAGCCGACGCCACGATTCCCGCGGAATATGTGCTTCTGGTACATTATCTGGCGGAGACGCCGGATCTCGAACTCGAGCGCAAGATCGGCTCCTATCTCAGGCGCATCCAGGCGGATCACGGCGGCTGGCCGCTCTACCATGCCGGCGCGTTCGACATCAGCGCAACGGTCAAGGCCTATTTCGCGCTCAAGATGATTGGCGATTCGCCCGATGCGCCGCACATGCGCCGGGCACGCGAGGCCATTCTCGCCCGTGGCGGCGCCGATAGGACCAATGTGTTCACACGCATCCTGCTGGCACTTTACGGCGAGACTTCGTGGAATAACGTTCCGACCGTTCCGGTGGAACTGATTCTGCTGCCGCGCTGGTTCCCCGTCCATCTCTCGAAAATGTCCTATTGGGCGCGCACGGTGATCGTACCACTGCTGGTGCTGGCGGCATGCAAGCCTCTGGCGAAGAACCCGCGCGGCGTGCATGTGGCGGAATTGTTTGCGGCCAATGCCGCTCCCGCGCCATGGCGCGCGCCGCACCAGAATCCCTCGTGGGCCGCGTTCTTCCAAGTACTCGACCGCGCGCTCAAAATCGTCGAGCCGCTTTGGCCGCGAAGCCTGCGACGGCGCGCTATCGACCGGTGCGTTGCGTTCGTGACGGAGCGGCTAAACGGCGAAGACGGCCTGGGCGCGATCTATCCCGCCATGGCCAATAGCGTGATGATGTATGACGTGATGGGCTTTACTCCAGACCATCCCGACCGCGCCATTGCGCGCAAATCGGTCGACAAGCTGCTGGTCGTCAAGAACGACGAAGCCTATTGCCAACCCTGCGTGTCGCCGGTCTGGGATACGGCGCTTGTCTGCCATGCCCTGATGGAAGCACAGGGCGATGCGACGCGTATCGCGCAGGCGCATGAGTGGCTGAAAGCGCGCCAAGTGTTGGATGTAAAAGGCGATTGGGCGGAGGAACGGCCTGATGTGCGGCCGGGCGGCTGGGCCTTCCAATACAACAACGCGCATTATCCAGATCTCGACGACACCGCGGTCGTCGTCATGGCGCTGGACCGCGAGGGGGCGAACGGCACCCATGGCGAAGCGATCGCGCGCGGGCGCGAATGGGTGGAAGGCTTGCAGAGCCGAAACGGCGGCTGGGGCGCCTTCGACGCGGACAATTCCTACACCTATCTCAACAATATTCCGTTTGCGGATCACGGCGCGTTGCTCGACCCGCCCACCGCCGATGTGAGCGGGCGGTGCGTCGGCATGCTGGCGCAATTGGGCGAGCCGCATGACAGCCCGCATATGAGGGCTGCCCTCTACTATCTGGCAAGCATTCAGGAGAAGGACGGCAGCTGGTTCGGCCGCTGGGGCGTGAACTACATCTACGGCACCTGGTCGGTGCTTGCGGGCCTCAATGCGGCCGGCGTCGATCTCGGGTCGCCCATGATCCGCCGCGCGTCCGACTGGCTCATCGCCATCCAAAACGCGGATGGCGGCTGGGGCGAGAATTGTGACAGCTACAAACTCGACTACCGAGGATATGAACCGGCGCCTTCCGCGGCATCGCAGACGGCCTGGGCGCTTCTTGGCCTGATGGCTGCGGGCGACGTGGATCATCCTGCTGTGGCGCGCGGCATCCGCTATCTGCAGGCGACGCAGGTTGCCGACGGTCTGTGGCCGGAGGAGTTTTACACCGGCGGCGGATTCCCGCGCGTGTTCTATCTACGCTATCACGGCTATGCGAAATTCTTTCCGCTGTGGGCGGTCGCACGCTACCGCAACCTCGCGGCGGGCAATTCCCGCCGCGTCGCGTACGGGCTTTGACGATCGTCGCCGTCACCGGTCTCGCACGCGAGGCCCGTATCGCCGCCGGCACATCCGTCAAAACGGTTATTAGCGGCGGTAGCGCTGAACGCCTGCGCGGCCTGCTGTCAGCGGCACTCACCGAAGATGTGGAGGCGATCATCAGTTTCGGTATCGCCGGCGGCTTGTCGCATTCGCTGCAAGTCGGCGATTGCGTTATCGCGTCGGAGATCGTCGGTCCGACCGGTCGCTTCACGGTCCACAAAACATGGACCGCCAACCTTTCCGCGCGTTTGCTTTACGCCTCGATTGCGCCCATCGCCGGAACGGATGCGATCCTCACGGAACCGTCGGCGAAGGCGGCGCTGCATGCGGCGACTGGCGCCGCCGCCGCCGACATGGAATCTCATGTCGCGGCACAATTGGCATTCGAGCGCAATCTGCCCTTCGCGGCGCTGCGGACAATTTCGGACACGGCGGGGCGCGCACTACCCGACGCGGTACGGCAGGCGCTCAATCCAGATGGCGGCACGAATTTGCGCGCCGTACTGCGCTCGGTGCTGCGAAATCCCGGTCAAATCCCGGCGCTGATCCGCACCGGCCGGGAAGCGGAAACGGCATTTCGCGCCCTACTCCGCTGCCGCAACCTGCTCGACGCCCGTCTTGGCGCTGTGGATTTCGGCGAGCTTGCGCTGGACATGCGATGAAAAGACAAACTCGGCCGGACGCGCTTTGTCGAGCGGGATTTCCGGCGCCATCGGTCCGTCGGTGCGCACGCCGCGCATCATCACGCCGAGCGCGGTGAGCGGGCGCTTGACGCTGTCGATCACAGCCGTCGCCTCGAAGCCGCTGTGCACCATGCAATTGGCGCATTTCTCGTAATTACCGACGCCATAGGCGTCCCAGTCCGTTTCTTCCATCAATTCCTTGAAGGTCGCGGCATAACCTTCGCCCAGCAGGTAGCAAGGGCGCTGCCAACCGAACACGGTGCGCGTGGGGTTGCCCCAGGGCGTGCAGTGATAGGTCTGATTGCCGGCGAGGAAGTCGAGGAACATGGCGGATTGGGTAAGCGGCCATTTCTTGCTACCCTTGCCGCGCGCCAGGATTCCCCGGAACAGATTCTTTGTGCGCTCGCGGCTCAGGAAATGTTCCTGGTCGGGCGCGCGCTCATAGGCATAGCCGGGCGAGATCGTCATGCCGTCGAGACCGATCGCTTCCATCTCGTCGAAGAAGGCCGCCACACGTTCGGGATCTGCGTCGCTGAACAGCGTGCAATTGATGCTGACGCGGAAACCTTTGGATTTCGCGAGCCTGATGCACTCGATTGCCTTTTCATAAACGCCGTCGAGGCACACGGATTTGTCGTGCATCGCCTTGTCGCCGTCGAGATGGATCGACCAGGTGAAATCCGGATGGGGCTCGTACTGGTCGATCTTCTTCGCCAGCAGAAGCGCGTTCGTGCACAGGATGACGAACTTCTTCCGCTCCAGGAATCCCTTCACGATTTGCGGCAATTCGCGATGCAGCAGCGGTTCGCCGCCGGCGATAGAGACGACAGGCGCACCGCATTCGTCGATCGCTTCCATGCACTCGTTGTAAGACAGGCGTTGGTTGAGGATATCATCCGGATAGTCGATTTTGCCGCAGCCGGCGCAGGCGAGATTGCAGCGGAACAACGGTTCCAGCATCAGCACGAGCGGATAGCGCTTGCGCCCGCTCATGTGCTGCTTGACAACATAGGCGCCGATACGGGCGGCCTGCTTAACCGGAATTCCCACGCCTTGACTCCATCGCGTTCGGGCCTCGCCCGTGTTTCAATTCCGCAGTTCCGCGGGCAGGCGAAATTCGATCTTCTCTTCGACGCCCTGCATCTCGGACACCTCGACATCGTCCAGCCGGCGCAACGCTTCGATCACGTTGCGCACGAGTTCTTCGGGCGCCGACGCACCGGCCGTCAGTCCTATCGTCTTTTTGCCTGCGACCCAAGCAGGATCGAGTTCGCCGCCATCCGTGATAAGGTAGCTCGGCACGCCCTCTTCGAGGCCGATCTCGCGCAGACGGTTGGAATTGGAACTGTTCTTCGCGCCCACAACGAGAATCACTTCGGCGACGCGGCACAATTCGCGCACGGCGGATTGGCGGTTCTGCGTGGCGTAGCAAATGTCCGACGTCTCGGGTCCGATAATGTTCTTGAAGCGCCGCTTGAGCGCGGCGATTACGCTCTTGGTGTCGTCGATGCTGAGCGTCGTCTGGGTCACATAGGCGATGGGCAGATCGTCGGCCAGATCGAGCGCCTGCACGTCGGCCTCGGAAGAAACGAGGTGAACCGGCGCCCCCACCTGGCCCATCGTGCCTTCGACTTCCGGATGGCCGGCATGACCGATCAGAATCAGGGTACGCCCTTTGGAGGCATAACGTTTCCCCTGGGCATGGACCTTGGAAACCAGCGGACAGGTTGCGTCGAGCACGGGCAGTTTGCGTCCCGCTGCCTCCTGAACGATCGCCTGCGGCACCCCATGGGCGCTGAAAACTGTCACCGCGCCGTCGGGAATCTCGTCGAGTTCTTCCACAAACCGGGCGCCTTTGCCCTTCAGCGTTTCAACCACATGACGATTGTGGACAATCTCGTGGCGCACATAGACCGGCTGGCCGTATTTCTCGAGCGCTCGCTCGACGATATCGATCGCGCGAACGACGCCGGCGCAAAAGCCACGCGGTTGTGCAAGAATGACGCGCATCGTCTGATACCAACACTCGCTTTGTTTCGAACAGTCTGCCCGGCAATCCCGCAGAGGTTAAGCTCAGTTTCCGGGAACGCACGCGCCGCGGCAATAGCCCAAAAACGACCGAAAGGCCACTATAACCCGGGCCGGCCAAAGTGCCGCTGGTGCCGGGTCCTATGGCATTTGGGAGCCGCTTATGGCCACGCCAAGTGGCTCGGATCAAACCGCCGCACCCTTCCAAGCCGCGATCCCCCGTTTCTTGGAGCTTGGAGGGCGCTTTTTTCTTTCATAAGGATAGCATCTCTTGAAATCGGGGGACGGCACCCAGTCATCCATGCAATCGTCGATCGACACGGGCAATGAGGTGACGGCACAGCAAGTGCCGCCGTTGCGGGGCTGGCGTCAGGCGGTCCTGGCAAAATATTGGCCGGTTTTGGCACTGTTCGCTGCCGCTGTTCTCCTCGTTTCGCCGCTTTGGCTCGCCGATTCGCCAGCCATGCCGGACTATCCGGCGCACCTGGCGAGCTTCTATCTGCTCGCGGGCGGCGCGAAGGCCGCGCTCCTGGCGCAATTCTATGCCGTGCATTGGGTCTTCGTGCCAAACCTTGCGGCGGAGATTCTCGTGCCGCCACTGGCGCACCTCATGCCATTGGCGACAGCCACCAAGATGTTCCTCACGCTTGCCGTCGCCATGTGGGTGCTTGGGGCCGGCGCGGTACAGAAGGCGCTCTATGGACGCGTGGGCCTTGCACCGCTGGCTGCCAGCTTCTTCGCATACAACGCCAATTTCATGTGGGGTTTCTTCAACTATTGCTTTGCGACAGCGCTTAGCTTCGTCGTTTTTGCCGCCTGGATAGCGTCTCCGCGTTCGCCTTCGCGTCTGGCCGGCTTCTGCGTGGCGATCACGATCGTCTATTTCTGCCACGTCTTTGCAGCCGCCACGCTGTTCGTGATGATCGCCTGTTACGAACTTGCGGGTTTGCGGGAGCGTAGAGAATTTCCCTGGCCGGACGCGTTTCGCCGCGCCGCCATCATCGTCGCGCTTTATATTCCTTCCGCCTTAGCCTTCCTCGTCCTGAAGCCGAAAGGCGCCGGTGTCAGCCACGTCGAATTCAACTTGATCGATACGTTTCTCGATCGCGTCAGCGCCGCCGTGCAATACACGTTCGATCGGCCTGCCTATTTCCTGTTGCTGGCGCTCGTCGCATTTCTGGCGATGGGGTTGTGGCGGCGGCGCATCGTACTTCATCCCCACATGCGACTGCTTCTTGCAGTTCTGCTCGCCACTTCCTTGCTCGTGCCCGAATGGGCGATGGGGGGATGGGGAGTCGATCTGCGCCTGCCGGCCGTGTTGGGTACGCTGGCTTTCGCGGCAGCCGATATGCGCTTCGCCCGACGTACCACGGCGTTGATCGCCTGCACCCTGCTCGGCCTGCTCGTCTATCAGGCGGCGACGCTTGCCGGCAATTGGCGCTATTACGACCGGCAATTTGCAGAGTTTCGCGCGACTATCGCCGGCCTGGAACCGGGCTCCAAACTCGTCACGGTACTCGATGGCGATGCAATGGGCCTTGCCGCTGATCAACCTTATTGGCACATGGCGGAGTATGCTATCGTCGCGCGCAGCGCGTTTACGCCTTTGTTGTTTGCGACCAAAGGCCAACACGTCATTCAGATAAAGCCGGCGTTCCGGAGCATTGCCGCGACATCGGCGCAGCAGGGCTCCCCACCGGACATTTCGGAACTCGACGACCTTTCCACCGGCGACACGGCGGACGATCCCGATATCGGAAACATCTTTCCCTATCTCATCCGTTTCCAGTGTCATTTCGACGATGCGGTCGTCATTCATCTGGGCGGCAGGCGCAGCGCGGTCCCCGACATGCTTTCGCTGCGCCATGCGGGCAGCTTCTTCTCGCTCTATCGCATCTCGCGTACTGCCGATTGCGGCAAATCATGATGGCGCCGCACGAGCGGCTGCAGAAGTTGGCGTACCCCGCCCTCCTCGCCATCGCAGCTCTGGTCTGCATCGCGGGCATCATACACGCGGCAATGATCATCAGCCTGCACGTGCCGCTCGATCCCAATGAAGGCTGGAACGCTTATCACACCGTGGCAGCCATGTCGGGGCACGGGCTTTACCCCGGCGCCGGCAGTTTCATGAGCAACAACTACCCGCCCCTGTCATTCTATGCTGTGGGCCTGCTCGGACGTATCCTGGGCGACAACATCATCGCCGGCCGCCTGCTTTCGCTCATAGCCTATCTTGCCGTATGCGGAGGAATTGCCCTGGCGGCGCGCCGGATGCGCTGCAGCCCCGCACAAGCCGTGTTCGGTGCGCTCTATTTCGCGGCGTTTCTGCTTCTGGAATCCGACTATGTCGCGATGGACGATCCTCAGATGTTGGGCCATGCGCTCGATATCGCGGCCCTCCTGCTGGTTCTGAGAGACCCCGGGACGATGCGTGCAACATTCGGCAGTGCCGCGCTCTTTGTGCTTGCCGGCTTCGTCAAACACAATTTGTTCGTGCTGCCGCTTGCCGTTGCGACGTGGCTGGCGATCTACGACCGAAGACGCGCGTTCGCGTTCGCAGCGGCGGGACTGGCGCTGTCGTTGCTGGGCCTTGGTCTGTTCCGGCTCGGCTTCGGCTTCGAACTGCTGGAGCGGCTTAATTCGCCACGCCTGTATTCCGTCAGTCAACTGGAGAGCAACCTCGCAGCGTGGTTGTGGCCGGCTATACTGCCGCTTGGTGTCGTGGCTGTTCTCGTTCTCCGCAGCGGCCAAGACAAATATGCCGTTCTCTGCGGTCTCTACGCATCGGCTGCGTTCGTCGTGGGCGCTTTTTTCCTGGGTGGCGCCGGCGTGGATGTGAACGCGATGTTCGATTGCGACATCGCGTTGGCATTGGGCGCTGCCGTTGCCGCAGACAGAGTTGGCCACACTTCTTCACGGCAGGCCGCGCTGGCGCCGATTGCCATCGCGCTTCTCTGTTTCGCGCCGCTGGCGTTCGACGCGTTGCGCAACGCCGATGACGACTGGCGCAGCAGCGCGTTCTGGTTGTCGCCCATGCGCGACGAAAGGGCGTTGGCGCAGGCCGATATCTCATTCCTGCGCGCGGCGAAGGGACCCGCCATGTGCGAGTCGCTTTCCCTGTGCTATTGGGCGGGTAAGGAAGCCGAAGTCGATGTCTTCAACCTCGACCAGCAATTGCAAAGCCATGCGCGCGACGCCGGAGCTTTCATCCATTTGCTCGACAAGCACTATTTCGCCGCGGTGGAACTCGACGCGTTGTCGCCGTTTCCGTTGCCCATGTCCGTGCAAACGGCGTTCGCGCGGAACTATCGCGTTCATCATATCGATGACGAAGGCGCGTTTCTCGTCCCGAAGTGAAGCACCCGCCGTTCAATGTGCCTTCGCATCGCGCGCATATCCGGCGTTCACCGTGCCGGTCCGTTCGAGCTTGGTCCAGCCGACGAGGCGTCCCCTGAGCGCCGTCGAGATGGAGCGCACGACGACGTAGTACATGATCTGGCGGTAGCCGAAGCGCTGCAGCATCAGCCACCACATCAAATTCCAGTCCTCGCCCTTTTCCATCCAGAAGCCGCAGATGGCGGCGAGCAGATCGACGACCATGAACACGCAATAATAGATGCCCACAGTCCACAAATGCGTGTTGCTGAACTCCGCCCCATGTTCGAGATAGGCTATCGCCTGACCCAGCAGTTGCCATATCAGCGCCAGATCGGCGACGGGCGCGAGCGCCGTCAGCACAATCTGAAACAGCCACGCTTGCGGCAACGCCACAAGACCAAGCCAGCCATAGCGCGGATTGAACGTCATATCGCGGTATTTCCACAGGCATTGCAGCGTGCCGAAAGCCCAGCGGAAACGTTGTTTGGCGAAACCACCAAGCGTCGCCGGAGCTTCGGTCCACGCGATCGCGGTGGCGTCGAAGACGATTCTGTATCCCGCCCGTTGCACGTCGATCGTAAGATCCTGGTCTTCCGCCAGCGTGCTCGCGGTAAACCCGCCCAACTGGTTCAAAACCTCCCGCCGCCAGGCGCCGACCGCGCCCGGAACCACCGTCAACGTATCGAGGGCAGCGAGCGCGCGCCGCTCCAGGTTCTGCGCGACGATATATTCCAGCGCCTGCCACCGCGTGATCGTGTTGATGCGATTGCCGACTTTCGCGTTGCCGGCGACCGCGCCGATCCGGGGATCGGAGAACCAGCGCGCCAGCCGCGATATCGTATCGCGGTTGAATTGCGTGTCGGCGTCGAGGGCGACCACGATCTCGCAGGTCGCGCGCGCGAGCCCGACATTGAGCGCATTGGCTTTGCCGGCATTGGGGACGGAAATGAGCGTGACGCGCTTCTCGGCGCCGAACCTCTCCCGGACGAGTGCCGCGGTTCCGTCATGCGATCCGTCATCCACGACGATGATCTCGAGATCCGCATGATCGCTGCCGAGAATGCGTTCGATCGTGATTGCGATCACTTTTTCTTCGTTATACGCCGGAATGATCACCGACACGCCATAAGGCTTCTGCTCGGGCAGCAGCCGCACCTGCGCGGCTTCGCGCGGGCGATGCCAGAACGCCAGGCTGCACAGGAAAATGAGGCGTGCGATGCCCAAAGCAATCGCGGCGAGGAAACAATAATAAAGGAACTGTCCGAGCCAGCTCAGCGACAGAAACACGAGCCGGTCCATCAGCAATGTGTAAGTGACCGGCAGGCGCGGCATTGCTTGCGCGCGTGTCAGGCCGGCGAGTTGTGAGACCGGTACGAACTGGTAGCCCTGCGCGCGCAGCAGATCGATCACCGACGGCAGCACGGCCACGGTTTGCGACCGGTCCCCGCCCGCGTCGTGGAACAGCAGGATGTCGCCATGCAGATCGGGATTCTTGGAATGCAACGAGGCGAGAATCCGCTGCATCATCACGGCCGGCCCCGGCAGCTCCCAATCGCCGGGATCGACATGCACGCCGATGGTGACATAGCCGAGGCTTTGCGCGATTTCGACCGGCTCGATTTCCGCCGCCGAAGCCGGTTCGGCATCGCCCAGATAAGGCGGACGGAAAAGGCGTAGCGAACGGCCGGTCAGGGCCTGGAACAGGCGCTGCGTCGCATTCAACTCGAGCGCAACCGCCGGTGCCGGCGTATCCGCGAGATTGGGATGGGTGAAGGTGTGGTTCCCGATCTCGTGGCCTTCGGCCAGGATGCGCTGCACGATATCCGGATAGGCCTCGGCATTTCCGCCGATGATGAAGAACGTGGCCTTGACGTTCTTCGCCTTCAGGATGTCGAGGATTTGCGGCGTCCATTCCGGATCGGGACCGTCGTCGAACGTCAACGCCAGCTTGTTGGGACTCGCGCCCGCCTGGCGGATCACGTAAGGCGTCGGCAAGCTTAAATAGGTCTCGTCGTCGACGTCGCCGGTATCCTTGTCGATCTCCAGCGAACGGCTGCCCTGCGTCGGATCGGCCTCGACCTGGAGAATTTCGCCTTCGCCCTCGAAGTCCACGTCCTGGCTAGTCGGAATGCTTTTCAGACCGTCGGGCGCGGGTGTCCCGTAGGGCCGGCCCAGCACCGTCCAGATCGAAGGATCTTCGCTGCCCAGTTTCCACAACGCATAGCCCGCGGGCTGATAGGGGTCGGCAGCGTGGATCTGGTTGTAAGCGGTGACACCGTCGAGGAACCACACCTCGTGCTTGGTGTTGTCGTCTTCCAGATAGGAAAAATGCGGGTTGTTGCTTTCGTCGTCGAAGACGATGTGCGCCTGCGAGTCGCGCGCCGCCACCACGGCGTCTTCGAAGGTCATGGCATCGGCGTGACCTTCGGACCAGTCGTAGCCGTAATTGCCGATGCCGATGATCGTGCGGCTGGGGGAGAGCTCGCGCATCCGCTTGTCGAGATTCTCCTCGAACCAAGGCTCGCCCGCGATACTGCCCGCCGGTCCCGTATCGTCGTGCTCGTCATAGGCCATCAGCAATGTGTAGTCGACGATGCTGGCGAAATCGGCATAGGGCCACGCGTCGTCGTCGAACGGAGAGGCGACGGCCGTGATCCAGCCGTGAGGCGCGAACGCTGCGGACATTTCCTTGAGGAACGTCCCAAGGTCTTTGTAGGCGCTGGGCGGCAGGCTTTCGAAATCCACGACCACGCCCTGAAACTTGTTCGTGGCGACAAATGACACGATACCGTTCAGCAGGACCCGGCGCCGGTCCGGATCGGCAAGCAGCGTTGCCATGCCCGGTCCGTTCCAGACGGCGTTGGAAGCGTTCTGCACCAGAGGCAGGATCGCAACGCTGGGCTTGTTGTGTGCGATCGCAGCAAGCGCGCGACGATCGGGATGGCCCGCCAGGCTCATCGTCGGCCCTTCCAAATTCATCCAGGCCGGTACGAACCAATCGAGACGCGACACCTGCCGCTTGAGGTCGGGATAGCCGAGTTCATCCGTACTCAGATAGAAGCCGACCGTCAGCGGACGGTCGAATTTCGGCCGCAGTGCCGCTCGCGCGGCATGGTCTTGCGTGCCGCCGGCGCTTTTGGTTCGCCAGACACGTGCGAGTTCCGCCCGGTCGGCGCGAACCTCCGCGGCAAGTTTGGCAGCAGCCTTCAAGAGAGAAGGATCGAAGGCGCGACGTTCGAGTTCGGCGGTATTGATCGCGCTCAGCCGGTTGTGAAGATTGGGACCGGCGACGTGGGGCTCAAAGAGCAGGCTCGCGACGAATATGATTCCCACGAAGGTCGTGACCACCGCGGAGACGCGGCCAAGCCATGACATGCGCGAAGCCCGCCGCCCCGACGCGTCGAAAAACACTGGTTTGTTGGTCATCCGCGACACTGGTCGAACGAGGCGCCCCGCCTGTGCTCCGAAGCTTGCGCTTCGGGGGCCGTAATTTATGAAGAATTCCTACGAAAGCAATTAAACCACCCGTAAGGCGCCCTGCCTACATCCCGTCCGCAGGTTTGCGGAACATCCGATCCATGCGAGATTCGCGCGGCGCCATCATGCAACATCCATCGCCTCCTGACGAGAACCGGCCCGGAACAACCCAGACGAGCAGGCTCGCAGCCGCCGCAATTCTCGTCCTCGGCTTCCTCGTTTCGCTCGCACTCAACCTGCCTGGCCAGCTTTCCTTCGATTCGGTCGCGCAACTGCACGACGGACATGTCGGCTATTACAGCCCCTGGCATCCTCCCGTCATGGCCTGGATGCTGGGCATCTCCGACACATTGACGGGCGGCGCCGGCCTGTTCGTCGTTTTCGACGCCTTGCTGCTGTTCGCGAGCATGATCTCGTGCCTGTGGCTGGCGCCGCGCGCGAACCGTCAGGCGGTCGCAATCGCCGCAATCTGCTGCGCGCTGCCGCAATTCGTTCTTTATCAGGGCATCGTCTGGAAGGACGTTTTGTTCGCCGATTCGGCCATAGCGGGTTTCGTATGTCTGGCCCAGGCCGGTCAAAGATGGCAGCACGTCGCCGTACGCTGGCGTTGGGTCGTGGCGGCATTCTTGTTGTTGGCGCTTGCCACGCTGGCCCGGCAAAACGGCGCTGTCGCGCTCGTCCTGGGTGCTGTCGCGCTCGTCTGCGTCGCACGAAGAAACGCCACGACATGGCCGCATGCATTGGCCCTGGGAGCGGTTGCGCTCGCGGTTGCGTCGGTTCTCGTCTCTTGCGTGGGCGGCGCGCTGGCCGCACGCACGAACGGCCTGTCGGGACCGAAGGCGCAGATCGCGTTGCTGCAGCTTTACGATCTCGTCGGTGCCGTCAAGGCGGAGCCTGGTCTTGCGCTTGACCGGATCAGGCGTGCCAATCCCGACCTGGACGAAGAGATTCGATCCGACGGCGTCGAGGCCTACACTCCAGAACGCGTCGACACGCTCGTCAAGTCCGCCGATCTCCAGAGCGAATTCGCCGACACGCAACCCGCCGTCATCGGCGCGCAGTGGTGGGACCTCGTGCGGCTTCACCCTTTGCTGTATCTGGACGTGCGCGCGCGCGCGTTCGCGTGGGTGTTCCTCACACCGAATATTTCGAAATGTCTGCCCTACTACACAGGCGTGGACGGTCTGCCGCAATATCTGCGCGATCTCAAACTGGTACGCATGTTCCGGCCGCAGGACAGATGGCTCGGCAACTACGCCAGCCGGTTCCTGGGAACGCCGATATTTTCCCACGCAACCTTTGCTGCAATGGCCGCGGTCCTGCTTTTCTTCCTGCTGCGGCGCCGGCAGCCGGCAGACCTGGCATTGGCCTTCATGCTCGTCGCCGCGTTCGCTTTTGCGCTCAGCTTTTTCGTGATCTCGGTAGCGTGCGACTATCGCTACCTGCTGTTTCTCGACCTGTCGGCGCTCGTTGCGCTGTTTTACGTTGTCGCGACACGGGCGCGCAAAAACAGCCACGGCGCGGTTACGGATTTGTCATCCCGGTCGAATTCTGCGATGGATGGGTGATCGCGGCGATCCGGGTGCCGCGCAGCCGGACGGGCCGTCAAAGTCCTGCCTTTAATTTGTCCGATGTGGGAATTTTCCGGGAAACTGCCATGCTGGCCGGTGTCGCCATTCCTGCTTCCGAATTTGCTCCGCGGTCCGCTATCGTCACGCCGCCAGCCTTGCTGTCTGTCGTCTTTCCGACGTTCAACGAAGCGCAGAATGTGCGCGAGATCGTGGCACGTCTCGATCGC
>Ga0302325_10017449_pt1 | contig 15174 bp, 17 predicted proteins | sample Palsa_T0_2_FD_201948 | JGI IMG/M metagenome (GOLD analysis project Ga0302325, IMG submission 201948) | Peat permafrost microbial communities from Stordalen Mire near Abisko, Sweden - Palsa_T0_2 | ecosystem: Environmental > Terrestrial > Soil > Palsa > Peat permafrost | place: Sweden: Abisko... | reverse complement strand
GAACCGGCCCTACGAAGGAGCAGCGCTGCGCACGAGCGGCCGCGTCCTGGCTGAAGACGGGCAGCCGGGCTACCGCGAGGTGCCAGGTGAACCCTGCGCGGTCACCGCTCTGCGCGCGGCCTTTCCGGACCAGGCCCTGGCGGCGGTCGTCGGCACCGATGTCGATGATCCCTGGTCGCCGGCGGCGGACGATGTGCTCGACCGCTGCTTGGCCCTGGCCGAGGCCGGCGCGGACGGGATCCGGCTGGAGGGACAACCCGGCCGTCCGGCGCTGCTCGACCGGCTCGCGCTCGCCGAGCGGATCCGCCGCCAGACCAAGTTGTTCACGGTGGTCCGCGCCCCGGCCGGCCACATCGACGATCTCGTCGACGCGATCGTGGCCGGCCGCGCCGATCTCATCGCGACGGCAGATTGACTTCCAGGCCATCATGAAGGTAAGAGGTACCAGGACATGAACTCGCTTCACGGCAGCGAGGCCGGGAACAGCGTCATCGACGGCTCTCCTCCGCAGACCACGGCGCTGCCAGGGGTCGTCCCGCACCCCGCGGCGGCCGTTGACCGGTACCTGGCGGCCGGGGCCTGGGGCACGCGCTCCCTCCCCGCGGGTTTCCGCCAGGCCGCGGCGACCCACGCCGGGCGCACGGCGCTGATCACGCCGGACACGCTGCTCACCTACCGCGAACTCGACGCCCGTTCCGATGCCGTGGCCGCCGGGCTGCTGAGCTCCGGGCTGCGGCCGGGGGAACGTGTGCTGCTGCAGCTGACCAACTCCGCCACGGCGGTCGTCGCCTGGTACGGACTGCTCAAGGCCGGCCTGATCCCGGTCTGCACGCTCGCCATCCACCGCCGCCTCGAGATCGAGCAGATCGGCCGCAAGTCCGGCGCCGTCGGCCACCTCGTCCAGGCCGATTTCCCCAGCTTCGACCTGGTCGGGCTGGCGCAGCAGGTGGCCGGCCTGCTGCCCGCGATACGGCAGCTCCTGACCGTGGGCGCGGCACCTGGCCAGCCAGGCCTGCGCATCGAGGACCTCCAGAATCATAAGGTCGATAAAACGGAACGGGCCGGACTGCTAGCGATCGCGGAATCGCTCGACGGCTGCGGGGCGGCCGTGCTGCAGCTCTCGGGCGGCACCACCGGAACGCCGAAGATCATCCCGCGGCTGCACGCTGAGTACCGCTACAACGCCGACCTGACCTCCCGCTGGTGGGGCCACACGGAGCACAGCGTGCTCGCCTTCGGGCTCCCGCTCGCCCACAACGCAGCGCTCGCCAACGGCCTGCACGCCGCCCACGGCGCCGGCGCCGCGCTGCTCCTCGCGACACCCACGGCCGACGTCATGCTCCCGCTGATGGCGCAGCACGGGGCCACGTGGACCATGAGCCCGCCGGGGCTGGCTAAGGAGTACCTGTCGCACCCGGCCTTCGACGACGCCGTCGCCCGGCTCGGCACCTGGGTGCTGACCGCCGCGCGGGTCCCCCGGCCGGTCTTCGACCAGCTGACCGGACGGGGCGTCCACGTCACCCAGGCCTTCGGCATGAGCGAGGGTCTCTTCCTGTTCACCCCGCTCGATGCGCCCGCCGGCCTGCGGGCTGAGACCGTCGGTGTCCCGATCTCGCCCCTTGATGAACTCCGGGTATTCCGGCCCGGCACCGAGGTCGACGCCGCCGAGGGCGAGACCGGAGAGCTAGCCGTGCGCGGCCCCTACACCATCCGCGGGTACCTGGCTGCGCCGGACCGCGACCGGCAGGCCTTCACCGCCGAGGGCTTCTACCGGTCCGGTGACCTGGTGCGGGTACGCAGGTACGAGGGCACGCTGAGCTACTCGATCGAGGGCCGGATGAAGGACCTGATCGACCGCGGCGGTGAGAAGATCAACGCCGAAGAGGTCGAGCTCCTCCTCGCGGGTCACCCCGCCGTGGCCGAGATGGCGCTGGTCGGCATGCCCGACCCCAGGCTGGGCGAGCGCGGCTGCGCCTACGTCGTGCCCCGGGACCCGCAGCACCCGCCGACACTCGCCGGCCTCTGCGCGTACCTGGAGGCTGAAGGCCTGGCCAAGTACAAGTGGCCGGAGCGTCTCGAACTCATCGGCGCGCTGCCGCGCACCCAGGTCGGGAAGGTCTCCAAGGTGACACTGCGCGCCGACATCGGCGCGAAGCTCGAACACTAGACCATCCCGCGCAGACCGGGCGTCACGGCGCGACGGAAGGGACCGAGCGCGGCGGCACGACTGCTGTTATGAGATCCACCAGGCGTTCTGCGGGTCTCCGTGCGGGCTGATCATACGGCAGCTCGCCGACGCCGAAGCCAGGGCGCGACCCGGGAAGTGCCGAAACAAGTGCTGGGCCTTCGGCGAGCCGGAGAACCTGAAATAGACGCTAAGACATCTGGGACGGACACAAATGAAGAGGAGAATGCCTTCATGGGCACAATGGTCCGGTTCCACGAAATCGGCGGGCCGGAAACCCTCCGCCTCGACGAGGTCGATCCGCCCCAGCCCGGCAGCGGCGAGGTCCAGATCCGCACCCGCGCTCTGGCCCTGAACCGGGCCGATGTGATTTCCCGGACCGGGAACCACTTCTTCACACCCGATTTCCCGCAGGCCCAGGGCCTCGAGGCATCCGGGACGATCGAATCCGTCGGTTCCTGGCGCCCGCTCATCAAGTGAAGTAGCGTGCACTCCACCGCACCTAGTGCCACCTCCTGACCCCAGGGGCACAGGTTAAGTTGCCACTGTAAGACAACTTGTCTTACAGTAGCAGGTATGGCAGATACGATAACTGTCCGCACTGACGAAGAGACCGAACACGCCCTTGACGTGCTGACCCACGACGGCAGCTCGCGATCGGCTGCGATCCGGCAGGCCGTGCTCGACGCAGCTCGCCGCCGCGAACGCGCCGCCGAGATGCGCCGGGCCGTGCTGCGCACAGACCTCGGCGAGCCTGACGGCGTCAACGTCGCGGAGGAGCTGGCTCGCGACCGCGCCAGCGAACGCTAATGATCTACCTGGACTCGGCGGCAGTCGTAAAGCTTGTCCACGCCGAGCCGGAATCGGCCGCGCTGCGCAGCTGGCTGGATGAGCAAGCCGAGGTCCAGTGGATCAGCTCGGTGCTCACCGAGATCGAATCCTTCCGCGCGCTCGCCCGGTACGCGCCGGAGGCGGTCTCCCGCCTGCCCGCCGTGCTGGACCAGATCGACCTGATCGACCTGGACCAGCGCATCCGGATGCTGGCGCAGACGGTCACCCCGGCGACGGTGCGCAGCCTAGATGCCATTCACCTCGGCACAGCCTTGCGCTCCCGCTCTTCACTTACCTCGTTCGTGACTTACGACAAGCGCCTGCTCGACGCGGCCCAGGCAGCGGGTCTGCCCATCGACGCGCCCGCCTGACAGCAATCGCCCGACGATGCGACACCAGGCCATGAAGCGCCCTGCTATGCGCGGTACGCAGCACGAGGCTATCCCGTATGCCCGGCCGAGTCAGGCTGGGCACGGTGGGCCGGCCAGTGGCCGGCATGGAGGTCACGATCGCCGATGACCGCGAGATCCTGCCCCGGGTGTACGGCGGCTCGCTCGCGGAGTTGGCCGCCGGCCCGCAGGTGCTGGCCGAAGCGGCCTCCGGAGTCGCCGACGACGACGAACGGCTAGCCCGGGTCCGCCAGGTCGAGTACTGGTACCTGCTGCCGATGGGATGGACGGTGGAGACCGACGAACTCGCCACTACCCTCAAGCTTTAGCGCCGTGTGGTGCACGCCAGTTGGGCCGTCGTCACCGACTCGCTCTACGGGTGCGAGTGACCAGTTACCCGGATTCGACCAGGGCGCGCGGCAACCTAAAGTGACAAGGAGGACGCGTGAATCCTGATCTCGCTGATGCAGGCGGACCAACATCGGAGTTCCTGGTCCGCATGGAGAATCTGCTTCCGGCCGGCTTCCCCCCCGATGAGCGGGCCCGGCTGTTGCGCGCGGAGGCCGTTCGCGCCCGGGAGCTGGCGTCCGCCGGGATCCTGCTACGCCTGTGGCGCGTGGCGGGACGGCGCGCCAATGTGGGGATCTGGCGCGCGACGACCGCAGCGGAATTGCACGACGCGCTCGAATCGCTACCGTTGTTCCCCTACCTAGACATCCAGGTCGTCCCGCTCAGCGGGCACCCAAACGACCCGGCGCTCGTCGCGGGCCCGCCTCCTCCCGGCGCCTGACCGCCCGAGTGCGTCACGGCAAAAGAGCTTCCAGCTGTCCAGGGGCATGGCCGGCGATCTGCGAGGCCCGCTCCGCTGAGCGGAGCACCGCGTCAGTGATGCTTTCCCGGGCCGCGGCGAACCTGGCGGCCGGTACCGAGACAGCCACTGATCCGGCTACGGACCCCCCGGAGCGGTAGAACGGGGCGGCGATGCAGCAGACGCCCTCCTGGAAGGAGCCATCATCCAGAGCCCAGCCCAGCTCGCGTACCTTGTTCAGCTCACTGATGAACCCGTCAAGCTCACCGGCTGAGGCGCCGGGCACGCACTGCCCGAGCACGGCATTCCGCTCGTCGTCCGGCAGCTGGGCCAAGATCGCCTTCCCGGAGGCACGGATGTGCTCTGAGCCGCTGAAGCCCACGTACAACCCGGTTACGCGGACGGCTTGATCCCCTTCCACCAGCGCCTGGATTATCACCTTCTCGTGGTTCAGGGCGGCGATGTAAGTGGTCTCGCCGGTGCTCGCCGACAGTTCGGCGATGACAGGCATGAGCTCTCGCCCGAGCGCGAAGTTCCGCACCAGCCCCTGATAGAGGATGGCCGCGCGGCTGCCGATCCTGAGCGTGCCGTCGGAGTCACGCGTCACGTAGCCCGCCAGCTGGAGCGTGTTCAGTAGGTGATAACTCGTCGTGACGTTGATGCTCAGTGCCTGGGCGACCTCCTTGAGCCGCGGCGGACGCCGCGCCTGGGCCACGGCCTCCAAGAAGGCAAGCGCCCGCTCCACGGTCTGAAGCGTCGTGGTCGCCTTTTCATTATCTGCAACTTGCTTCACATCATTACCTTAACTAAAGATGTCGCGAGCTAAGATTTCACTATCTTAAAGATATTGCATATATTGACGTCTCCTCACGCGGCTGAGGAGACTGGGGCTGTGAGCAACAGCATCCTCGACAGCCACTGCCATGCCTGGCGGGTATGGCCGTACCCGCCGCTGGTACCGGACGAGCTGAGCCGGGGCACGATCGACCAGCTCATATACGAGATGAACGTGCACGGCGTCGAGCAGGCGGTGGTGGTCTGCGCCGCCATCGAGAACAACCCGGACAACGTCGAGTACGTCTCGTTCGCCCGGTCACGGTATCCGGACCGGATCCAGGTGATCGCGGACCTGGACTGCACCTGGCATGAGACCTACCACCGGCCGGGCAGCGCGGACCGGCTGCGGGCTCTCGCCGACCGCCACCAGCTCGCCGGGTTCACCCATTATCTGGGCGCCGATAATGACGGCTGGCTGGCCGGCGACGAGGCTAGCCAGCTGCTCACCGTGGCCGATGAGCGAGGGCTGCTGGTAAGCCTGGCCGCGAGCCCGGTGTGGCAGGAGGACCTGCGGGTCCTCGCGCGACGCCACCCCGGTGTCCCGATCCTCTGTCATCATCTCGGCGGGGCGTCGGTTTCGGCGGATCCGGCATTGCTGCGGACGCTGATCGAATCGGTCTCGTGCCCGAACATCTACATCAAGGCCTCAGGTTTTCATTACGCCTCGCCGAGAGGATGGGACTATCCCTGGCCCGACGGCATCGAGCTGTTCCGGCAGATCTTCGAGGCGTTCGGCGCGGAGCGGCTGTGCTGGGCGTCGGACTTTCCCGCGTCCACCCGGTACACCACCTACCGCCAGTCGCTCGAGGTGTTCCGGACGCACTGCGCATTCCTGGGACCCGGCGACCTGGAGGAGCTCCTGGGGGGCACCCTGCGGCGCATCCTGAGCCGCTGAGCCCTGTCCCGCTGGCTGGGCGCTACTCAACGCCGGATCCTGACAGGCCGCGCACGAACGCCCGCTGCGCGAGGAGGAACGCCACTACCATCGGCAGCGTGGTGAGCGCCGTCGCTGCGAACGCGACGTTCTCCGGGATCTGCCCGAACTCGGACGAGGCCAGCGGGGCCAGGGTCTCCGTCATGACCTGGACATTGGGGCTGGTCGCCACGACCAGCGGCCACAGGTACAGGTTCCAGGCCGTCAGGACGGAGATCGCCACATACGCGCCGGTCGCCGGGACGGCCAGCGGGATGATGAGCCGCCGCAGGATGTGGAACCAGCCGCTGCCGTCCACCCGCGCCGCGTCGATGAGCTCGCCAGGCAGGCTGACGAGGTACTGCCGGAACAGCAGGGTGCCGAAGCCGGTCTGGGCGACGATCGGCAGGATCAGCCCCTCATACGTATTCACCATATGCAGCTTCTCGGTGACGATGAAGGTCGGGACCAGGGTAGTGATAGCCGGGATGAACAGCGATATTGCGAGCAGCGCGGTCACCGCATTGGAACTGCGGAAGCGGAGCTTGGCCAGGACGAATCCTCCGGAAATGCACAGCATCCACTGCAGGCCGACGGTCACGGCGGTGAAGATCACCGAATTCAGGACTGACCGGCCTTTCATGTAATTCCAGGCCTGCGAGTAATTGCCGAGATGGATGCTAGTCGGGATAAACGCCGGCGGGAATGAGGTCAGCTGGCTGTCTGACATCAGGGAGCCGAAGACCAGGTAGATGAGAGGGAAGGCCAGAATGAGGCCCACGATCACGATGACCGTGATCCGGATGATCCGGCGGACTCTCGAGTTCACGGTCATCATCGCGCGAGCCCCCTCGCCAGGGCCAGGAGGCCCAGTATTGCCGCGAACAGCGCGAGCTGAAGGACCGACAATGTCGCGGCATAGCCGAGCTGGATATTATTGAAAGCGGTATAGTAAATGTAATAGATAAGCGTGCTCGTGGCGTCGACCGGGCCGCCCTGGGTGAGGATATTAACCAGGTCGAACGAGCTGTTAGTGAAGGCGATAATGGCCACGATCACGACCAGGATCGTCATGTTCCGCACGCCAGGCCAGATGATCTTGCGCAGGCGGGTCAAGGGGCCGGCCCCATCGAGCATGGCCGCCTCGATGACGTGCTGAGGTATTCGCTGCAGGGCGGCCAGGTAGAGCAGGATGGCCGTAGGCAGAGACAGCCAGATCGCGATGATGTCGAGGGCGATCAGCGCCGTATGCGTGTTGCTCAGCCAGGCCGGGCCGTCGATGCCGACCTTCTTCAGCGCGAAGTCGAGCAGGCCCTGGCCGGGCCGGTAGATCCACTGCCACAAGATGGCCGACGCGGCGAAGGAGACGACTGCGGGCACGAAGTACAGCGTGCGCACCACACCGATGAACCGGAACTGGACGTTGACCAGCATGGCCAGCAGGAGCCCGAGGATGACCGTCGGGACCACGCCGAATACCAGGAAGATCATCGTGGTTTCGATGGCCTGCGGGACGGCCGGGTCGTTCACCATCGCCCGGTAGTTGGCCAGGCCCACCCACTGCGGTGCGCCGACCAAGTTCCAGCTGGTGAAACTCAGCCCCAGGGCCAGGAGCACCGGGATGACGATGAACACGGTGTACACGATGAGGTTGGGCGCCAGCAGCCCGGCCGCGGCGGCACGGTCGCGGCTGGCCCAGCTAGCGCCACGAGGCTGCCCGCCCCCGCGTGGCCCCTCGGCAGGCCCGCGTGCCCTTCTGCTTCTTGCTTTCGCGCGGATCGCGACCGCCATCGGCCTTTCCCTTCCGCTTTGTTCCGTCATGTCCCCAGCGCTGGCGAGTGCCGGGGTTGTCTGGCTCCGGCACCCGCCAGCTTTCGTCCTAGCTCTTGGTATACGCGGCGTTTATTGCCATGTTGAGAGCTGAGAAGGCCTGGGAGTATGACTCATGATTGTCGACGACCGCCTCGATTGCCTTGGGGATGGCGGTCTGGGAGAGGTTGTACACGGTGTTGGGGGTCTGCGGCGCGATCGTGCCGGTCTGGGCGGCGGTGGTAAAGGCCGTGACGTTATCCGGCGGACCGGGCAGCTTCTGCCAGGCCGCCCCGGACGTGAGCGCTGAGGGGATGGCCGGCACGACACCGTAGGCTGCCTCCTCAAGGGCCTGACCTGTCGGCGAGAACAGGAACTTGAAGAAGGCCATAGCGTTCGGGATGTCCTTGGCCTGGCTCGACAGCGCCCAGGCAATGCTCCCGGCGCCGGTGGGCCGAACGGGGCCGTTCATGCCCTGGACGAATGGCATGGGCACGACATCCCAGCCGAACTTGCTCCCGACCGCCGACCGCACCGTCGGCAGGTTGCCCCGGACGCCGAAGAACATCGAGGCCTGGCCGGAGTCGAAGAGCGTGCTGCACTGACCGGACGCCGACAGGTACGTCGCGTAGGGCACGGCGTCACCGTTCTGGGTGGGCTCCACCAGCATCTGCCACGCCTTGAGGGCTCCAGGCGAGGAAAGGTCAGCCTTGGTCTCGGACAGGGACGTCACGCCGAAGGCCTTCATGAGCGGGTTATACAGAGCCTGCCAGTCGGGCGTGTCGCACAGCCCCCATTGCGTCTGGGTGCCGCCCTTGGAGACCTTGAGCTTGGCCGCGTCGGCGATCATCTGGGACCAGGTCCAGTTGTTGGTCGGATCGGGGACGCCGGCCTTGGAGAACTCGTCCTTGTTGTAGTACACCACGACGGCGTCGGCCTCGTTGGGGAGCGCGTACACCTGGCCCTTCTGCGGGCCAATCGTGGGGATATAAGAGGCGAGGATGTTCGGGAGCCAGTAGCTCTGCTGATACGGCTGGCCCTTAGCCAGGTACGGGCTCAGGCTCTGAGTGATTCCGTCCGTGCTCAACGTCGGCGACAGCACGTCCTGGGGGTTCACGATGTCCGGCAGGTTGCCTGCCAGTTTCTCGGTCAGCAGGCTCGTCTGGTAGGCGGTCCCGGCCGCCGAGGCAGCCACAGACTCCTGGACCTTGACGCCGGGATTGGCCTTTTGGAAGGCCTTGATCACGGGGGCGATGATCGGCGCCCCGAAGACCTGCACCGATATGGTCAGGTTCCCCGACAGCTTGCCCGATGTGCTGGTCCCCCCGGCAGCAGAGCTGCTGCCGGAGCTGCTGCAGGCGGCGGCCGCGCCCACCAGGACGAGCACAGCTCCGGCCGCGGCCATCCGCCGCCGCCGTCCCGGGCTGCCCCCGCCCCTTTGTCCGGACGCTGATCTGCTGGATCTGGCTCTTGGTCTCATCTTGGTTTTCCTTCGCTAGCGGCTGCGCCCTTGCTGGGCCGGACGAATGGATCGGTGCGGACTGATGCGGGGCCTAACTGGCAACGGGATTGGGCACTTTCCCCGGCTGATACCGGACGTCAGCGGTCATGCCGGCAATTCAGCGGCGTTGAGGCGAAGCGAGACGATGTTCGGCGTCAGCTCCGCGAGTGGCTCAAGGCCATCAAGGTGACGGATAACTTCGGCGACCATCAGGTGGAAGAACCGGCGTCGGCTCTCCTCGGTGACGCCTGCTACGTGCGGTGACAGGAAGACATTGGGCAGGTCGATGATGGGCGAATCAACCGGTACGGGCTCCGGGTCGAACACATCCAGGCAGGCGATGATGTCGCCTGCGGCCAGCCGGGCCAGGAGCGCATCGCTGTCGACCACGGCGCCGCGGGACACGTTGACGAAGACGCTGCCCGGCCGGAGCCGGGCGAGTTCCTTGGCCCCGATCATCCCGGTCGTGCCGGGCGTCAGCGGCACCAGCGAGAAGACCACGTCGCGGGCCATGACGGCGGGTAGCGGGCCGAAGGTCATCCCGTAGGCGCCGGCCAGCTCCCGCGGCACGAAAGGATCGAAGGCGACGATGTCGGCTCCGAAGGGCCGGAGCAGTTCGGTCAGCCGCCGGGCGACGTGGCCGAAGCCGATCATCCCGACCCGCTTGCCGCTGAGCTCGGCTTCGTCGTAGCCCGGACCCGACCTCGGCCGTACACCGCCGGGGAAGGCGCTCTGGTGGGCGATGATGCGCCGGAACAGCGCCCCGGCGTTGCGCAGCCCGATCAGAGCAAGGGCCAGCGCCCACTCAGCCGTCGGCCACGATGACCCGTGGGAGGTGTCGACGACCTGCAGCCCCCTGGCCGCCGCCGCGTCCAGGCTGAAGTGATAGGAGAACCGGTCGCCCTCGAGTTCGCCGAGCAGGCTGAGCCGGGTCGCGCTGAGCAGGACATCGTCGCTCACGAACGGTGATCCGTGGCAGACCACCAGGACATTCAGATCCGCGGCGAAGCGGGCGAGCTCGGCTTCGGCCACCGCGTCCCTGGGCACCGGCCGCAGGCTGCTGCTGTCCCGGCTGAACGCCTGGAATACGAAGTCCGCGCGGGTTTCCAGACGCCTGACGTCGGCCGGGTCGATGTAGGTCTGGAAGACCGGCTCGCTGCAAGCGAGCCCGACCCGGGGACGGTTCCCGCTCATCTGATGGCCACCGAGTCGTCTTCACGCAGCGCGGCGTGCGAGATGTCGGCGCTTCGAGGCGGGTGCTTAGCCAGTCCGGCGTCGTCGAGGTCGATGCCGAGGCCGGGGCGGTCCGGCGGGATGAGATAGCCGTCCCGGACCGGAACCACCTCGTCGACCACGTCGCTCCAGGCCGTGGCCTGCGGCCGGTGCTCCTGGAGCTCCCAGTTGGGGGTGCACATACCGAGCTGAACGTGGGCGGCGACCGCCACCGGGCCGGACGGGACCGCATGCGGGAGGATGTCAGCGTGGAACGCCTCGGCCAGGGCGCAGATCTTCTTCACGTGGGTGACGCCCCCGGCGATGCCGACGTCGGGACGGATGAAGTCCACGCCCGGCCGCTCGAGGTACTCGGCGAACTCCCAGATGGTGGTGTTGCGTTCGCCTGCCGCCACCGGCACGCCTACCTTGGCGGCGAACGCCCGGAGGGCGGAGACGCTGTCGGGTGGGATCGGATCCTCGACGAACAGCGGCCGGTAGCGGGCCAGCTCGGCGCACACGAGCACGGCGTTGGCGGCCGACATGTTGCGGTGCAGCTCGACACCCAGATCGATGTGCCAGCCTACGGTCTCCCGGATGGCGGCGAAGCGCTCGACAAGATCGGCGATCCGCTCGGCCTGGCGCATACGGTGGTGCTCGTCCTGGAACAGCAGGATCTTCAGGGCCGTGTAACCGTCATCCTCGACGGCCGCGCGGGAGGCCGCCACGACCTCCTCGAGCGTGCCGGTGTCGACCACCCGCATGGCCCGGACCGCCCGGCGGGCACGCCCGCCCAGGAGCTGCCACACGGGAACCTCGAAGTGCTTACCCCGCAGGTCCCACAGGGCCTGGTCGACGGCGCTGATGGCCCCCGATATCGCCATCCCGCGGAAACTCAGGGCCCGGTAGAGCGACAGCCAGTGATGCTCGACGTCGGTGGCGTCCTTGCCCTTCAGGAACGGCTCGAACGACCGGACGATCTCAGCTATAGCGGCCGGCCAGCCGAAGTACGTCGACTCCCCCACCCCCGTGGTACCGTCCTCGGCCGTGACCCTGACATAGCAGGCCGTCCCCGCCGGGATAGCCTCCACCGATGCGATGCGCACGGCACCCACCTCCCTAACCCGCTGCGGGGGGATACACGAACTCGGGCTCGATCCGTACCTTCGGGGCCTCGATCAGCTCCACGATCAGCCCGGCGGCTCCAGGCGGGGTGAAATAGGCGAAGGCACCGTCGCCGTGGGCGCCGAAACCATGGGCGCTCTGGATCGGCGTGAAGCCGTCGGCCAGGACAGCCCGGATGGCGGCCGGGTGGTCGGCCACGTACTTACCGACGTGGTGCGGGCCGGGCCCGTGCTCGCGCAGATGATCGGCAAAGATGCTGGGGCCGCTGATCGGCTGAACCAGCTCGAACTGGACGTCGCCCTGCCAGGCCAGGGCGTGCCGGAACTCGAACTCGGCCGGCTTTTCGAGGTAGGTCATGTCCTGCAGGACCTGGGGCCCGAGGCGCCAGGCCGTCCACGGCCCGATGCCCAGGCGCTGATGCCAGGCGCGGACCGAGGCGTCCAGGTCCTCGACGACGAAGGCGACCTGCTTGAAGGGGGACTCGAGGAAAGGTGTCAGATCGGTCATGGCTACAACCCCAGGTAAGCGTCTAGTTCCGCCTGCGCGGCCCGGACAGCACCGGATGCGACGTCGGCGATGGCAACGGCCCGGCCGAGATGCTCCGACTCGGCCAGTGCCCACACCCCGGCGACAGCGGCCAGGCCGCCGCGGCCGTCGATCTCGACGGGCTTGTCCGACCGGATGGCCTGTGCGAAGTCGTCCAGTTCGATCCCGATGTTGGCAGCGTCGACGTACTGGGACGGATGGCTGTATTCGGTCCCCTCCGGCCCGAAGAAGGCGGCCGCGATGCCGTCGAGCGCAAAGCCTCCGACGGCCTCGCGGAGCGCGGCGCCGGATAGCGGCTCACTGCCGAGCTGCACGGTCACCTGGCCGCCGGTCCGGTCCCTCGGCACCGACATTGAACCGTTCCGGCCGTGGACCGTGCGCTGCCGGAAATGCGTGCCCGGTCCCGACGGGATGTAGGTGAGCTGCACAAAAACGCCGGATTCGCTCTGGTATAGCCCCGCCAGCGAGTCGCTGCCTGTCGCGCGGAAGGAGCCGGGCTCAAAGTAGTCGATCCCGGGTGCGGCCGGAGCGCCCAGTGCACTGCGCCGGACCGGCTCTGCGATGAAGGTCGACCCGTAGGCGGTCTTCAGGTCGCCGAGAAAATAGTTGAAGATGTCCAGGAAGTGCACGCCCATGTCCAGGGCCATCGGACCCGACTCGCGAATGTGGCGCCACGGGCTGATGAGCACTCCGTCGCTGCCTCCGATTGCTGTCTCGACCATCGCGTGCACATGGCCGAGGAGCCCCGCATCCAGAACGCGGCGTGCGAGCCGGTTGGGGCCGTCCCGGCGGTAGTTCTCGGCCGTCGACAGCACGACGCCGGGCCGGGCCGAGTCGATGATTTCCCGGCAGGCCCGGACCGTTATCCCGAGTGGCTTCTCGCAGCTCACGTGCAGGCCTGACAACAGCGCCGCCCCGGCGACGAGGTGGTGCGCTGACGGGTCGGTCACCACGTCAACGGCTTCGGCGATCCCGCTCGCGATCAGCTCATCGTGCGTGCTGAACATCCGCGGCCGGGTGCCGAGCAGTTCCTCCGCCAGGTCGGCGGCCTGGGCGGCGGCATCGGGCCGCTGGTCGCAGACGGCGACGAGGTCGAATTCGCCTGGGCTGACGTCAGCGACCGCCGCGTATGCGCGCAGGTGCCGGCGCCCCATGCCGCCGCATCCGATCAGTCCAATCGCTATCGGGTCCATTCGGGTTTGCCTCCTGTTGCTGGCTGGCGGATCAGCCCGATGCGGGCGCTAGTACATGACCAGGCCCGCTGTCATGTTGATGTCCTGGCCGGTCATGTCGTCCGCCACGGAGGAGCAGAGCATGAGAGTCAGGCGCGCCACGTCGTCCTCGGTCACCCCGCGGCCGAACGCGGTCGCCGAGGTCAGCCCCTCGCGTACTTCGGCCGGGCTGCGCCCGCTGACCTGCGCCATTTCCGAGATCACGCGGTCGAGCCGCGGGTTATCAACCCCGAAGGGGGAAATGGTGTTGACGCTGATGTTGTCCGGGCCCAGCTCGTGAGCCAGTGAGCGCGTCAGGCCCACGACGCCGAGCTTGGCGGCCGTATACGGCGTGCGGTTCGGCAGCGGCCGCTTGCCCGAGGCCGAGCCGATGTTGACGATTTTCCCCCGGAGCGCGGCCCGCAGATACGGGATGGCCTCGCGGCAGGCCAGGAAGACCCCGGTCAGGTTGACCGCGATCGTCTCGTTCCAGTCCGCCAGGCTCAGGTCGGCCAGCGGCGCGGTGGGCCCGGCGATGCCCGCGTTATTGACCAGGGCGTGGATCACGCCGTCAGCGCCGGCGGCCGTGACCATCAGCTCGGTGACGTGCTCAGGGTCGGTGACGCTCCCGGCCACCCAGCCGCAGGCGCCGCCGCTCTCCGCGATCTCGCCGGCGACGGCCTTCAGCGTGCTCTCGTGGCGGCCGCTGATGACGACACGGGCTCCGCAGCCGGCCAGTGCCCGCGCGATCGCCGCACCGATGCCCTGACCGCCGCCGGTCACGACGGCGGTCGTCCCGGTGAAGTCGGGCGGACGGTAACGGCCGCCCGCCTGGTCGCTCACCTGACGGCCTTGACGGTCATGTTCGCGGGCTGGAGCAGTTCAAGCATGACCCCATCGGGGTCGTGCAGGTACAGAGCCTTGCCGCCTTTGTTGATCCCCGCGGTGATCTCGTTGGGCTCGCTCAGGGGCGTCGCGCCCAGCGCGGTGAGGCTGGCCGTCATGGTCTCGATGTCATCGACCAGGAAGGCCAGATGCCCGGCGCCAATGGTATTGCGCTCCAGGTCAACCGGCCCGCCTGCCGGCGTCACATACTCGACGAGCTCGAGGATGTGACCGGATGCGGGGGGCTCGCCGGCGGGCAGGTTGAACTGGGCGACGCGCAGGCTGGCGTCGGGATAGCCGACCAGTGACCTGGTGTAGGGGTTGTCCTGAGTCTGCCGGTGGCGGAGCCTCAGCCCGAGCCCTTCGGTGTAGAAGCGGATGCTCGCGTCGAGGTCGCGCACGACGAAGCCGACATGGAAGATGGAGTGGACCGCCATCACAAACGCCAGACCTGCTCGGCCATCTCCAGCTTGTGCTTGGCCACGCCGGCCAGCGTCTCGGCCCACCGGGTGCTCACCGGGTGGCGGGCCATCCGGTCCAGGACCGTGGACGCATCCGGAACGCACTCGGCGTAGCCGACGACGGTCGTCCGCAGCCGGAAAATCGTGTAGTTCTCATACCCGGCTTCGACGAGCGCGTCGTGCATCTCGGGGAACATCTCCCGGTGGACCCGGTCGTATTTCTCTTCCTGTCCCGGATTGAGCTCCATCACGAAACACAGCCGTTCCATCTGCGTACCTTCTAACTTCTCGTTGGCCGTGTACACCGGATCGCCCAGCAACTTCAGAGCGGCGTTCACCAGCCAGCCGGCTGATGGCAGGACGGCCTCCTGCAGGGCCGGCGCGGCCGGGATTCGCACGTCAGGTGCGCCCACCCGGCGTACGGGCGCCGTCAACGTGCCGAAATGCCGCTCGCTTATCCG
>Ga0302325_10017448_pt1 | contig 15175 bp, 19 predicted proteins | sample Palsa_T0_2_FD_201948 | JGI IMG/M metagenome (GOLD analysis project Ga0302325, IMG submission 201948) | Peat permafrost microbial communities from Stordalen Mire near Abisko, Sweden - Palsa_T0_2 | ecosystem: Environmental > Terrestrial > Soil > Palsa > Peat permafrost | place: Sweden: Abisko... | reverse complement strand
ACGTTTTTCCAATGCATGATGGACGGGCGGTCAACAGGCGCGTAAAACACTCACAAGTACCAATATATATCAGCAGAAAATCAGAGAAGGGGAGTAGGAGAACAGTCAGGTCGTTTCTGGGATTCGACGGGAGAGTAAGGATAGTATAAGACCAGAAGTCCTTTGGCGAGAGCTGTGTGATATCGAGCGGGGAAGATATGGATCTAGGTTGGTTTGCATGGGATGGTTTGGTGGATTGTTTTGCGCGCGGAACCGGTAGTCGAGAGAGACTGGTTGGGTTGGTTCACCAACCAACTGGGAATTTTCAAGCGGCAGAAAGCTTGAGTCGGGGATCCGCTGGTGAGTACAAGTTGATATGTGCTAGGGGGATGTTGGACTGAGAGATCCGTGGAAGCCGAGTGTTGAGGAGAAGTTTTGATCATTTTGGTTAATGTTGGTATCGCGGTCGGTGTCGCGATTGTGTCGCGGGCGCCGTAAAAATAGTACCAGCAGTACTAGTAGTAGCCATTGAGATGAGATGGAGAGTAAATAGAGTAGTGTAGATTCAATACAAGATTTAGTAGGCAGAAACGATCAATCAATCAGCACAAATGCAAGATTGTTCGTTCGGCGGGTAATTTTACCCGCGCTACGGGCGCACAGGGCAGATAAGTTAAGAGATGACTAGATATCAATTTAATCACACATGAGAGATATCAAAGAACTACTTAACTCTGAGAAAACGGATCTCGCCTGTCCTCCGAATCCGTCCCCGACTTGGTAAGTGCACCAGGCAAAGACAGATCATCGTCATCATTTCTCTGCCCATCTTCAAGCTCCGTTCCCACGCCGTCCGCCTGGCTGACAGTGGATACAGACGAAGCCGAGGTCAACACCTTTGAGGGTAACAAGCCAGCACTAACTTCCCGCTCAGTATTTGCTGTGCTGGTGCCGCTGATTTCATTTGAAGAGATGCCAGGTTCCTTTTCGACCATGCTTTTGGTTGGAGCTTCGAATGTATTCTCAACAAGCGGCAACCTTTTAGGATAAAACTGGTTGGAGGGGTAAGCAGGATGATGCGGGAACCGGACCAAACCGTCGTAAGGATGCTGAGATAGAGGTTGAGAAATTTGCGGATTGTACATCGGATACTGCCCAGAACCCGACAACGGGGTGAAGTAACCCTGACCGGAAGACATGTGTTGCATAGTCCTACCGGATAAATAAGTTGGAGGGAAGGTGCTCATGTGTTGATGGCGACCGCCCAAAGCTTCGTTGGCAAAGTGGTATTGTCGCACCCCTTCGGTTTCTTGTTCCAATGTCACCACTCTCTGATGCACATCGCGAGCCTTGTCCACATATTCCGCAGCGTCATTTTTTTGAGTCTGCAACAACTCGCGGAATGCTTCCAACCTGTTAATCTGGTCTTCCCAGCCTTTGAAGGTGCGCTCGGCCATCACACGAAACATCCTCCATCCTTCGAGCTCTTGCGCCGCTAATCCCAAAGCAATTTGAACCTTAGTCGCTGTATTGCCCGTCAGATATGCGATATCCGAGCCGCTCAAGTCGAGTGCGTACATTTTGGCAGCCGAGATTTGCGTTGGGTCGCCGCGGAGCAGGGTGGTAGGTTCTTGTGTGAAGGGCGGGGAAGGCATGGCACGCACAGACTCCTCGTAGGCGGCGATGGTGCTGGATGTAAACGTATCCGCTGCAGCGACAGCTTTTTCCAAGGAGGAGGCAGGCAACGGATTGGGATGATCAGCAACTTCCTCCATGGCCCGCGCCAATTCGTTGACGGCGGCATCAGTCGAGGATATCGCTTCAGGTTTGCCATCTTGTAACGCGAATCCCCAGATGTCGGCGAAAGAAAGATCGTCCATTTGCCAAGGCGGACAAGTATTGTCGGATGTGGGCGGGGTGGGAACAGCAATGAGAAGGAGCTCGCAAGAAGCGTCGGTAGGCGCCTCCACTTTGCCTCCCTGTGTACTGAAACCAAAACTAATGCGAACCCATTGGATGATGAGTGTCATTGCAGCTGAGCTGAGGCGATCAAACCAACTGTCGGCGTGTTTCGAAGAGGAAAGAACTTCGACGTCAAATTCGAACCAATCTCCTTCAACCGTTCCATTCTTCGTCTGTCAGATTAGCGAGATGGTAGACAGTGAAATCATACGATGGCTTTAAATGGGGTTGTGCTCGTATATTCGGAGAGAATTTTGAAGAAATCCGAGACCTCGTCCATTGACCAATGGAGTCCTTCAGCTCCCTCAAATCTGAGAATAGTTCCCTCATCGACGGCCGGCAAGGTGCCATGTCTCCTCCGACTTTTGTCGAGATTAGCTTTTAATGCAATACCCGCGGCCGAGTTCATGTATTTCTCCCCGTATTGCATGACCTTGTTGACATAAAATCTGACCATGTTGTCGTACAACTCACGCCAGGCAAGTCTGAATGATCCTTGTTCATACCAGGAAGCCTCACATTCTTCACTCAACAGCTTCAACAAATTGTCGATCACACGGGGCCGAGAGGCACGGCAGTATGCCGAATACGAGATCCAGAACGCTTTCGAGGCCACACGGAATTCATCCAACGTCTACCATTAGACTTGTATCGTGAGTATACAGACCTTGACTTCGTGAAAGAATTGACGAGCTGTGGGATTGACGTATGATTCAGGGGAAACCTTCAACACCCAGTCATTGAGGTTGATGACATATTTTGAGGGCGTGATTGGTTTGGCTGGAGAGGACGCGGCGCCCCCTTCTCCAGGTACGAAATCGGAGTTTTTGGGACGTTTAGAAGGCGTCGTAGGAGTATCGGCGAGCTTCTCTTCCTGAGCTTTTCTCTTCTGCGCGATGGATTTGACTTTAATGGGAGCCGCTTCGGAACTGGTTTTGGGAGGCATACTGACGTGACTGGAGAATCTTGAGAGCAGTGGAGCTTCCCTTTACCCTGGTCCAGGGCGCTGGTCAGTGACCATACCAGCAGGCCCCTTGGGGATCAGCATCCCAATAATTATACGTCTGTACAGCAGTCGTCCCTCGCTAATTGCAACCTCGCAATCCCCCCCTTGACAATTGCCCACGATTTGGCTTTCCCAACCTTGATTATGTACCTGTCCATTGTGCAACCACACTCCGCTTTTCCTCGCCCCCGGGCCCCAAAAGATAAACGTATTCTGGCCCAGGTAGCTACAGGTGACGTCCTCCCAAAGCACGCAGGTTGGTGGGTTTCATGGAAACTGATAGGGAACATCATGTGGGACCGTATTTCCTCGCTTGTACAGGCCTAGGTATAGTCCATCAGTACAGTATCAGCATCAAGCAAAATTAAGACTTCCGTCCCGCTGCTAGCACGAGAACGGGGAATGTACATGGAGAGGTTAGAAACCCCGAAGCTATTAACGAGTGTATTTGAAAACTGTGGAACATTGGGAATGTCATTGTCTGAAGGAGGAGAGAGAGAGAGAGAGAGAGAGAGAGAGAGAGAGAGAGAGCTGAGGTCTCAATACAGCATACTTCTATTCATGTTGCTCCACACTTTACGCGAAGGAATTCAATTCCAACTACAGCATGTGACATAGTAAAAATGACTCTCACACATCGACACAACAATTAGGACTCGGAGATAAACGAGCGGAGAGTGCAGAGAATCGAATCGGTCATAATCCTATATCAGATGTAAACTCCAACTCACATAGATACATACCTCATGTGGTGACGGCCCACCCTTTCTTTCGACGTCCGCATTCCTGGTTTACGTCCAGGTGCTCCTGGGCATCTATGAACGCCGCCGACTGTCGGTATCCACTGTTGGCAGACGGAACATCGCTTTGCCATGGCGTCGCGAGGTTTTTTAGTAAATTCGAGAGGCTAGGTAGTTGACGGGGAAGTGGAGCGAGGCTTTTAAATTCGAGAGGCTAGGTAGTTGACAGGGAAGTGGGGACCACAAGAAGGAAAGACCTGACCTTTTATAGTCCCCTAGACGGTAACGAAGTGAAGGGACTCGGATAGGACTTATAACGATTAATTCGTGGGATAACTAGCTATAGTCTGTCCTTTGAAATCTTCAAACTTTTCTTGCCCACCAATCCCGTCCCTTGCTGCTCAATCAGACTTTCTTTATGATAACCCCCACGGAAACTCTGAAAGTTAAAGTATGGACAAAGGCCCGTAGACCGTGCCGCCAACGCAGCGAGGCGGGCGCCTATACTATAATTAAATACTATTTATAATTATAATTATGTATCGGAAGAATCAGGTGGAATTCCATCCCGCCGCACAGCCTTGATGCATGGCCAACCTTAACTTGCCGGTCTAACTTGCCGTGGTGACCTCAGTATCAGAGAATATTTTGCCGTGGGTGTGCTCCTTGTGTAACCACACTTCGCTTTTGTAAACCCAAAATGGGCTATGGCCGCCGTTCCGCTCGGATAACCTCCGACAACAGCACCACGGGTCCAACAACCCCCACGCGGGTCGTATCTATCCGGTTTTCCCCGTCGCGTCGTGTCGAAATCAATGGGGCCGCGTAATAGCCATTTTGGTCTGGACCTTTATTTCGTAGCGCGTTCTGGCGCACGCCCGATGCTCAACCAAAATTCCAAATGTATCAATCCGCCGATCACAATATCTTGCAGTAGCCACGTAAGCCTAAACGAATCCAGCTCTAGCGGCATACGGGGGATTTCTAAGTTCAAAGTAATCGGGCGTACTCGACGCGAGAAAGACAGTCATGACCTAAATCCGAAGTGTTCACATGATCACTATCATGAACGTGTGGCTTAACGAGACACTGCCATATTTAATGTCACTTTCGGACGATTCAATTTGAAACGGACTGTTCGAAATAGACATTAAATATGGCAGTGTCTCGTTAAGCCACACGTCTCGTTTCACCCCATCCTACATAGCATCCGTTTAGAGGGCTCAGACCCTATAAAATCTCTATGGTTCGTTACGTGGTCGTCGCCGCGATTTCAATTCTGAAAAGCTCACAAACGGACAGCCATCCTCACGTCTCCACAGCCCTTCCATAAGAGCTAGCAATGACCCATCCTTACGAAGTTCATAACATTCCTGCTGGAGATATGTATGCAGACACCCCTCTCTATGGTCGATACAAAGCAACAGAGGGTGATGTCGCGACGGCAGGGCTCGCGCCTGCCGAAATTCTCGCGTTGTGCGGGCCAGACACGGACATGATTCCCGATTTTCCCGACGGTCGGCATATATATGCGATCGGAGATGTCATTGTCAAAGGACGGCATGACACGAATTCGATTACCCGAAGTCATGCTTACGGTGACGCCAATGAAGCAGCAGCGATCGACCTCGTGGCAAAACACTTCCCTTGGATACCTGTGCCGAAGATATTATTTCAGGGCAAAGTAATTCTTCTCTGAGAAAGCTAACCAAGGTTGACGGAGTCGATATCCTGATCCAATCAAGAATCGAAGGCGTCGCCTTATGCGTCGCTTGGCCATACCTTTCCTACGCACAGAAATCGTCCTTCAAACAACAAACCCAAAAAATCGCCACCGCGCTATTGACACTCAAAGGTGCACCACAATATGTCGTTCCGGACCCCAATCCTATTGCGAACAGAGGAATATGTCAGGATGAATATGATATTTTGTTTACCGGGGGTGATTCAGAGTTGGGATTTTCTCACAACGATTTACAACCATCGAACATCATCGTCAATGCTAATCAGATCGTGGGAATAGTCGATTGGGAGATGAGTGGATTTTTTGGCGAGCGTGCCGCGACTGTTCACCGGATGATGAGATGTCCTGGAAAGGAAGCATTTGCTGACACGAGTTTGTCGAAGGAAGAGGTTGAGGATTTGACATTTTGGAGCAATCTACTTGATTAATTATGTATACTTGTCTATGTATACTATTTAGCGAGAAATAGGGGCTAGGATGAAGGTTAACTGACCCGTTCTGAAACACGTTTTCATGCTGTCCAATGAATTACTTTTTATTGGCCTCGTTTTAGTGCGTTAAAATAACTAGGCCCCGCGAGATAGGGATGCGCGCGCACTGGAGCTAGCTCGGCGAGGTGGCGAGCGGCGGCCGCTGTGTTGGTTGGGGAGCAGCAGTGAAAAAATTTTGCGACCAGGGCTGGCGCCGGCGCAGCAACGGGGGTATAAAAGGCACAATTTCGAAATTCTAATGTGGCCAGCGGCTTGTCAGATAGTCCAAGTGGTAAAACCTCGCACTCCGGTGTTGACCTGCGAATTCATTCGACCCTGGGTCACTCTGGCGCTGAGGGGTGTTTACGGCGGTTTTGTCGGCTATGCCCCCCCCCCAAAATGGATGACCGGATCCAAGGGTCACGTGTTGGATCCGGTCGTCCAAAAACCGCCGTTTTTTGACCTTTTTGCAGACGTAGGCAGCAACAGCTTGAACCGGCCTGCGGTCCCCAGCACTTGAGATATTATCGACATCATATTCTTCTTGGATCCTGTCCACTTTGTTGGCCAAAATTGCTGTCAGAACTGACTATACGCGCTATCGAAATAGGGGTCTTTCAATTTTAAATTAGCTGCAATTTCACCGCGGCTCGCTAAGAATAAATGTAGCGCTCTCCTGTCGGTCAGGTCCCTCGCAGCAGTTCTCACTGTTTCTCCCATCACCTTAATTCCCGTGCTCTACCATCGATCATACCCGCACACTCTTCTATCCGTTAGCTCCCTTCCAACACCTAAATGAAAAACTGACTCTTAGACACACGACTTTCGGGACTCGTCTGATCCCATCCATCAGCTTCCTCACAGTTTCTACCGCTTCTCACATACTCCTGCGCTCTTCTATATTCTTATATCCGTCAGCTACCTTCTAACACTCTGTACCACTTCTCATATATTCTCACAGTCTCCTATCTATCAGCTATTTCACAGCTCCGACACTCTCTCTTTAAAGTTCCACCCTGCCTCTCTCGTACTTCCGTGGTTCTCGCACCCTTCTACTCTCTCCTGTCCGTCAGTTCCAAGTTCCGCGGTCTGTCAGCTACTTTACAGCTACTACACTCTACCATCTGTCAGCTACTTTGCAGCACTCTGTACCGCTTCTCACTTACTCCTTCACTTCTCACGTAGTCCGGCACTCTCCAATTCATAAGCTATCTCACACCTCCTACACTCTCCCATCCATCAGCTAAATTTCCGCGGTCTTTCATCTGTCAGCTATTTTGCAGCACTCTAGACCGCTTATCCGTGGTTTTCTAATAATGGTTTTCTAATAGCGGCCCAGCTGCCGTTATGTCTTTGATGTGGCGGTTTTGACCTGTAGTGTGACACGTGATGGTGGGTCAAGTGAGGCAGCCACTATGGGACCGAAATAGGCTCGATATTTAATCCGGGTCGTCACGACGCACCACGCATCCCTCTCAAGCCATGCCATCCAGGAGCCATACGAATTGATTACGAATTATCTCGTATCTGTCAAGAACGAGACTACAGGCTGCGAATAAGAATAAGAGGATTTGAAGTGACCTTGCGAGATGAAGAGCTCTGCAGCTCGGCCACGGGGTTTTAGCAGTCCCCTGGGCCCTAAACCCAACTAATCTATATAATATCGCGAGGTTGCGTAGCTCTGCGAGGTGCGTGACTCTGCGATGTGTCATAGCTCTACGATGTGGTTTGTGACAGGTGGTCCCCTCTACGCCGAAGCTTCTGAAGAGGCAATTGGAGGCAATTGGAGGCAGTTGGGGGCAGATGGGGACATGAGGAGGCAAGAGGAGGTCGTCGGCGTAGCGTAGGGAGGTCCCTTAGCGAGGGACGTTGAGGATGTGCGCAATGAAAGTCCGTTACAGCATCCTTGGCGTGCTCCACGTTTGTTGCTGGCTCCCAGGTGCGCTCCTTAGGTCCATAGCCCACCCAATCCACCAAATAAAACAGCCATCCCCTTTCCATCTTCGAATCCAAGACCCCACGCACTTCATACTCCAGTTCTCCCTCCACTTCAACAGGTGGGGGCGGCTCCTGCAACCTCTCGGCCCAGGAGCTTTCCCGATATGGCTCCAGCAAGGATGCATGAAATACCGGATGTATCTTCCCTATTGATGTTGGTAACTTCAACCTAAACGCCAGATTCCCACTCCCTACAGCCTCCAAGATGCGAAATGGTCCCAAACGCTGCACGTCTAGCTTCCGCGAAGGTCGTTTGGTCTTGATGTTACACCGTGACAACCAGACCTTGTCTCCAACTGCAAAGGGGGGTGTTGGCGTGGCGTGTCGGTCAAACTGTGGTTTGTATCTCCCCTGCGCAGTCTTCAACTGTAGGGCCAGCTCCTCGTGGATGGCCTTTAACTTGTCGGCGAAACCCTTAGCTGCGGGGTTGGCGCAACCGGTGGCTATCGTCACCGTGCAGCGGGGGTGATAACCGTAGTTTGCGAAGAAGGGGGAGACCCGTGTCGAGGAATTCTGAGTGTTATTGTAGACGAATTCAGCCAAAGGGAGGAGTTGTGCCCAGTCGTCTTGATGGTAATCGCAGTAGATGCGTAGGTATTGCTCTAGCGTCTGATTAACCCTCTCCATTTGACCATCTGACTGGGGATGAAACGTGGTGGAGCGGTTCCCTTCGACGCCGAGACATTTCAACAACTGGCAAGTGAACTTGGCGACAAATTGCGGACCCCTATCTGAGACAATGTCTGTCGGCAGGCCGTGGTGCTTCCAAACGTGCTGATAAAATAGCCGAGCTGTTCCCTCCGCGGTGATGGTTGTTTTGGTGGGGATGAAGCGCGCCATCTTGGTGAGTCGGTCAACACAGACATAGATTGCATCAAGGCCCTCCGATGGGGGTAACTCCACGATGAAGTCCATGGATACGGACTTCCAGGGCCCCGGAGGAATAGGAAGGGGCTGAAGAGGGCCCTACGGGGCATGGCGAGAGGGTTTGTTGCGCGCGCAAGTGTCGCAGGTGCAGACATATTCATTGACAAAAGCCCGCATCCTAGGCCAGTAGTAGTTTCGCGAGAGTAGCTCCAAGGTCTTCTCCTGGCCCAGATGGCCAGCGGTGGGGGCGTCGTGACATTCCTTGAGAAGTGCCAGTTTCAGATTGTCGACTGCAGGGACATAGAGGAGCCCATGCCGGAGGAGGGCTCCTTCTTGATCGAGTCGGAGAGGCTGCAGTGCCTCCTCCGTCTCCTCGTCTCGGGGCAGCACAGGATTGCGAAGGTAAGGGAGCAGGGAGCTCACGGCCTCATCATGTTCTAGGGCGTCGCGGATCTGAGTGGCGAGGGTCTCGTTGCAACCGATAGTGATGGCTTCGGCGGCTGGAGTCGCCTCTGTGGCGGCGAGGCAGTAGGAAGCGAGGACAAGATCATCGTGAGGGAGGAGGGAGGTATCCACCTGCTCCGGCTTGAGGAAGGTCATCGTACGCTCGCTTACGTCCTTTCCCAGGGTGTAGTCGGGCCTCCACGAAAGCGCGTCTGGCTTCCCTCCTTGCTTGCCAGGTCGGAAGACTATGGTGAAGTTGAATCGGGATAGCTTTTCGGCCTAGCGGGCTTGTCGGCGGTTATACACCTTGGTCTCAGTAAACCAGAGGAGGTTCCGATGATCTGAGAAGATAGTAGTGGTCTGTCCGAGCCCTTCAAAGTAGTGGCAGTACTGATCCATGGTCTCAACAATAGCCAGCATCTTCTTATCGTAGATCTCATAGTTGAGCTCTACCGAGTTGAATTTGCGGCTGTGGAAGGTGATAGGGTGTAGTCTCCCTGAACCAGGGTCCCTCTGCGATACTACGGCCCCGACGGCGTAGTCCAAGGTGTCAGTCTCTAGGACTGTTGGAAGGGAGGGGTCGAAGTAGTGTAGAATCGGAGCTGTGGTGAATGAAGTACGGAGGGATTCGAACGCCGCTTGTGCCTCAGCCGTCTACTGGAATGTCCTGTTCTTACGCAGGAGTGCTGAGATAGGTGCTGTGACCTTGCTGAAATTGTCTATAAAGCGACGGTAGAAGTTGGCGAGGCTGAGAAACACCCGGACGTCGTGCACCGACTTGGGTACGGGCCAGGAGGTGATGGTGGCGACCTTAAAGGGGTCCATCTTGACACCTTGAGAGCCAACGACGAACCCGAGGAAGGAGATTCTTGTACATGGAACTCGCATTTGCTCGGTTTCAAGCACAACTCAGCTTGCCGGAGCCGTTCCAGAACTAGTCGGATGTTGCGCTTGTGCTCTGCGAGGGTGTCGGAGTAGACCAGAAGGTCGTCGAGGTAGACGATAAGGAATTTGTCCAAGAAATCGCGGAAGGTGTCATTCATATAGTGCTGGAAGGTACCAGGCGCGTTGCATAGGCCGAACGGCATCACCGTATATTCGAATAACTCATAGCGACAACGGAACGCCGTCTTCCATTCCTCGCCTGTTGCGATTCGAAGCCTGTGGTACCCATCCCGGACGTCCATCTTGGTGAAATACCTGGCGCAGCTAATTCTGTCGAGCAGCTCTCCCATGAGTGGCAAGGGGTACTGGTTCTTCTTTGAGATCTTGTTCAGGCCACGATAATCCACGCAAAGGCGAAGGCTGCCATCGGCCTTCTTGACAAATAGGACCGGAGCACCGCAGGGAGCTTGCGAGTGTCGGATAAAGCCCTTGTTGAGGTTGTCTTCAATTTACTTCCGCAGGGTCTCTAGTTCCGTAGGCGACAAGGAGTAAATGGTGCCGAACGAAGGGGCGGTGCCAGGTTCGAGAGGAATTTGATGGTTGTAAGGACGATGAGGAGGTAACTTCTTTGCATCTGTTTCACTAAACAGGTCGGCAAACTCGTCATACTTCGGGGGAATAAGGGAAAGGTCAAGTGCCGGTTCGGTGGCAAGGGAGGTGGAAGCCAGTTCGGCGGAAGTAGGTGCGAAGGACATGGAGAAGAGCTGCGCTTCTGGGTGGTTGCAAGCCATGGCGAAGGCATGGGCTTCCATTAGTGATACCTGGGGCCCCCTTTTGCCATAGTGGCTGCGGTTTTCCTTACAGTAGGGCGAGTCGAACAGCATGAGATTGCTGCCGAATCGGACTGCTGGGTTGTGCAACCGGAGCCAAGGCATGCCAAGGATGAGGTCGTATGAGATAGGAGCGATGTCGAGGCAGAAGGGTTCCTCGTTGGTCGCGGTGCGGAGGAGGATGGGGTTGTATTCGGTGATAGTTCCAGCCCGAGAGGAGGAGCCGTCGGCTAGTACAAGGGATACAGGGAATTGTTTAGACTCATGCGGCAACTGGTAATTTTGAGACAACTTGTCATTAATAAAACTACCCTGGCCTCCGCAGTCCAACATAGCTCTGGCGGGCCTCCATTCCCCACCTTCTACTAGCTTGAGGTCGAAATCGATGTATGCGAGAGGCGAGTACTAAGTATCGGTGTCTAGGGCCGAGAAGCGGTTTGGAGAGGCTAGTGTGGAGCTGAGAACAACGGTTGGGAGCGAGGATTTGGCGTGCTCACCCAGGGAGGGCCCCAAGGTCACTCCTGGGTGCTTCTTTTTTCCGACGTTTCAAGCTCGAAGGATATAAGTGGCCTGCGCGCTGGGGATCCCCGATTAGGAGGCCAGACAGGACACTGAGGTACAGAGTGTCCCTTTCCTCCACAATAGTCGCACAGGCCCAAGTTATGGTGACGTTCCTTTTCGCATGCCGCAAGGCGCCAGGTTCTGGTTGCGTCGAGTTCCATGGGCACGGTACCATCCACGGTGTGAGAAGGGGTCCGTAAGGCGGGGAGAGGTGCGCTGGAGGCAACCAGGGGTTGTGGAGGCGGCTGGGGATGATTGGGGGCGCGGGGGTTGCTAGGAGGGTACGAAGGATGGCGGTGTTCTCAGTGTCGTTCTTCCAGGCGTGAATCCAGGCGTGTGGCGAGTTCCTTGAGCGCCGAGAGGGTCTGGGGTCGGTCCAGGGGTGCAAGCTCATCCTTTACGTCATCCCTCAGGTTGAGATAGAATTGGTCTCGGAGTGCGGCATCGTTCCAGGAGAGATATTGTTTCAGGGACTCGAATTTGGCTGTATAATCTGACACGGACGTTGTTTGCCTGAGACGTCCCAGTTCTCGCTCCGAGGTGGCTTCCAAGTTGGGGTCTTCGTAGATTTGTGTGAGGGAGCATTGGAATGATTCCCAGTCCTTGATGTCTTCCGGGGCGAGGTTACTAGGGAGGTCGTCTGGCCATTTGCGGAAGAGGTCTTGGAACCAGTTGAACACTGGACCTTCCAGGTGAGTGCCGGCGTACAAGACTTTTGATCGGATACTAATGAACCGAGAAGGTTGGCTCTCGAACTTGAAATGGCACTTCGTGAGGAAGGGGAGGAGTTCCTTGCGCTCTCCCTTGAACATCAGCGCGTCTGGTGCCTCGAATTCGGATGACGGTGGCTTCGAGGTAGGGGCTGGGGGAGGGTACTGTTGTGCCGCTTGGATTTCGAGTCTGAGCTCCTCGATCATGGCTTCTTGGCTAGCCAGGCGATTGAGGATGGCTTCCCACATCCTCGCAGTGATGGCGATTGACTCGTCCTGGAGCCTTGGCTCTGGTATTCGAGGGAGAGGGGGTGATTCCATGCTTCCGGGGTCGAGGAACATGGCTTGATGCATTCCTTCCATTGATGCCGAGTGGAAGGAGTGCGACGACGTTGTGGAGGAAGTAGAGGAATGCAAGGCGTAAGAATGCAGGATGATGAAATGCAACGCAAAAAGGGGATGCAGAAGTGCAGCAGGTAGTCGTTTTGATCTCGCAAACTGTCAAGAACGAGACTACAGGCTGCGAATAAGAATAAGAGGATTTGAATTGACCTTGCGAGATGAAGAGCTCTGCAGCTCGGCCACGGGGTTTTAGCAGTCCCTTGGGCCCTAAACCTAACTAATCTATATAATATCGCAAGGTTGCGTAACTCTGCGAGGTGCGTAACTCTGCGATGTGTCATAGCTCTGCGATGTGGTTTGTGACAGTATCATTATAGCAACTTTGGCAGAGTCCGAACAGAGACTCACGATAGTCACGATCGGGGCGATGGAGATTCCTATCTGCGCTCCACTTCATCGCTCTACGCAGAGCGCAATACTGGACTGCAGCCGCTGATGCCTCAATCACACTCTGCGCTGGAAGAGGAGGATACAGAGTCAATGCTTCTAAATGCTCCAGTCTGTCCCTTCATCATCACTGCCACTTTTCATATGCTTATGAATCGCTTCGAGAGGGAGTTTAATCTGGTCTTTCCAGACATTCCTTGTGCATACTGCGGCTATCTGTCTTCTACTCGAACGATGTCTTGGCTCACTATTGAAGAGGCAATAAGAGAGACGACAGCATTTGAGTTGGTCACACAGCTGCACCTTCAGGTTCATCAGGATGCGAGGGGTCATGTTGCTGTTTGTAACACCTGTTGAAAGAAGCCACGAAGTGTCCTTGATGTAGGACCATGGCCGTCTCTGCTCTTGGACATTCTGAAGCGATCCCGACCCTATTTATCGCCTCTCAAACTGAATTGCAGTCTAGGCCGTACACAAAGCCATTCTGCTACGACGAATTATCACAATCCCTGGTCGACGTATCGCACCCTTACTGGTATTGCCCTCTTTTATAGTGCGTCATTAAAATCATCAGGGAACATGTATCTTACATGCAACGACCGTGCCCTATGTTTATATGCCGGAATTATGGGTGCGTTCTTGACGTCTCAAGATGCGACTGCCTTTGATCTCAGCAATCATCCATGGGAGCAGCTCAATGTGGCAAGACTTTGGCTTCTACAACATAACCGCCTATTTGCACCACTCCTTGATTTAACCGATCACATCAACGGTACGTGCCTGTTGCAATGAGACAACACTAAATCAGTCAGATCTCTTAACAGTTCCAAGGAAGCCACGTTTTCCACATGCCACTCTGGACAATGAAACCGTCGAGATGCCTATCCCCACTGGAAGGCCTGATATTGTGGTAAACCCATGTGATTTCGAAGAACAGGTCCACAACGAAGACTATCGATACTATCGGTTACCAATGGGCAGTTTGACCAACCTCCCTATCAGTCAATTGTTCTTGGACGCGTTTGGCACTGTCAATTATCTTGTGGCTCATGGTGATGGCAAAGGCGAAGGGCTTTTGTTTCCAGTTTTATATCCGTATGGACGAGGATTCTGGCGATACAGGCGGCCCCAACCATTGCCCTTCAATCATACGTAATAGTCTTTTCTCTATCGTCTCTAATGCAAAATAGAGGACGAGAAGAAGTCATTGCAGACCGTCGGTCCCATACTATGCTATACGACGCTCGTTTCAAGCTCAACAATGTAATCAGCGTTTATCGAGACGATTGGTACTGGGCCGCTTGGAAGTACTTGGAGATTGAAAAGCAGCGCATTCATCAAAACAATGCTCGTCTGCTGAGAATCGATCACACCAATCGAGATCGGCGGCTGCCTTCTGGGTTTGACCTTCTTCAATATAGTCTCTTTGGAGATTAGAACATCATCAATGAACGACTCACCAGCAGCATCCCCGCTTTCATCCGTACAGGACAAGCCTTTTTCCGAAATGGGGAACTCAACATCAATGCTATGTTGAGGGCCTTCGGTCTGCCGATTCTTTTTGTCACGACCACGTTCTCAGAGCGATGGAAAGAATATCAGAAGATTCTCCAAAGGGCTAGTGGAGGCGAGAATCCTAACCCAACCGACTTTCCATGGGCTGCTGTTCAGTATTATTATGAACGCATGCATCACTTCAAACAGTACGTATTCCGTAATCGCAAGCTAAATGGGTTTGGAAAACTTCATGAATTGGTTGAGCGCTATGAATTCCAATTACGGCAGGCCATCCATACTTGCAAGCCACATTTATGTGGCGGAACCCCTAATGCGACTCCGCAGTCCCATCCCTGCAAAAAGGGCTTCCCTCAACCTCTCGCGCAACGCACCCACTGCGTGTCTGGAGAACTCAGGTATCGGTATCGTCGCACTTGTCCTAAAGATCAATTTGTAGTCCCTTACAATCCGCAGATGCTGTTAGTATGGAAAGCACACTTCAATTGCCAGTATGTCACGACAGCAGGGTTGTCTAAATACATCACAAAATACGTTACCAAAGCAGAGCCTGAGAGCATTATCTCTGTCACAGAACCAAGCGGCGCCGGAGATGCCGTTCAGAAATATCTCGAAAGCTGTAGAATCGGAGCTATGGAAAATATATGCTTGCTCGACAGCACGCCAATTCTAAAA
>Ga0302325_10017446_pt1 | contig 15175 bp, 16 predicted proteins | sample Palsa_T0_2_FD_201948 | JGI IMG/M metagenome (GOLD analysis project Ga0302325, IMG submission 201948) | Peat permafrost microbial communities from Stordalen Mire near Abisko, Sweden - Palsa_T0_2 | ecosystem: Environmental > Terrestrial > Soil > Palsa > Peat permafrost | place: Sweden: Abisko... | reverse complement strand
CTGGTGTACGCGGGAGCGGTCACGGATAAGGTCGGCGCTTGGTTGCAACTCACATACAATGGGCAAGCCGGCAGCGTAGGCGTCGACAATATCGATATCCGATACAGCGATCACACCTTGGACAACAAGTGGGTGTGGGGCGTCACCCTCAACAACTACACGACCTTCCAAGACGTCTGGAACGGCTTCGGAAGTTATGCCCTTCCGAACTTCAATACCGTCACCTTGTGGAGCGGCGGTGTCGCCGGCGCCGGGACGAGTGGGCCGATCATTGGCGCTTTCGGGCCAGGGGTTGTTGGCGGTCTCGGCGCCTACGTCTTCTTCGATGACTCGCTGTACTTCGAGGTGTCGGAATATCACTCTGCGGTTCCCGGTGGCAATTCGCCCACGGTTGATAGCGTCAGTCTTGCCGCCAATGGCGGTGCCATCGATAAGTTCGCGCCGTACGCGCGGGTTGCTTACGAGCGCGACTGGGGCTACAGCTCGGCGGAGATCGGCGCTAGCGCGCTGTACGTCGACTGGATCCCATCGGTCGGCTACATCTCTGCACAGCAACAGTTGGCTGCCAATGCGGCGGGTGGTAGCTACACGCCCGGGCAGTCCTTCAACCCGGGAGCCGTCAACCGCTATACCGATCTTAGCGTCGATTGGCAGTACCAGTACAACGGTCAAGACAACATCTATGGCTTTATGGGTCATTGGACCCACGAGCGGCAACAGAACAGCTCTCAACTGGTAGCGGCGACCTTTACCGGAGCGTCATCACCGATCTACACCAACCCAACGGACACGCTGACGCAGTTTTTGGCTACGGCTGAATACTTCCGTGATCGTCGCTATGGAGGACTCGTCAGCTTCACGCGGACGACCGGGACCTGGGATCCGCTCGCAAATGGGGGCAATGGATCGCCGGCCAATCAATTCGAGGTTTACGAGCTGGATTACGTCCCCTGGCTGAACTTCAGGTTCATCCTGCAGTACAACGCCTATCAGGTGGTGGCCAACAACCAAAACCCCTTTAATCTGAGCCACGCCAACTTTCCCAATTCCCCTGGATTTCCCAATGTCAAAGCCTCGGACAACAACACCTGGGTATTTGGACTATGGATGGACTTCTAATGAGAAAGCTGGCATTAACCTCGCTTGGCATTGCTGTGATTGCGCTCGTGGCAATCGCCGTTCGTGATGCGCGCTCGGCGACTCTTATCGTGCCGCCGGATCCATCCCTCGTGAACGCCCAGGCGCTGGTCAGCAACACATGCTCCAAGTGCCATGGCAATTATGGAATCAGCATCTCGCCGCTGTTCCCGATTCTGGCCGCGCAGCTACCCGGCTACATCGAGGCTGAGCTGAAGTTATTCAGGCTGCGTGCTCGCAGCGATCCGCATGCGCGGGCCTTTATGTGGGGGATAGCCCGGGGTCTTACGGATGAGCAGATCAAAGGCGTCGCACAGTTTTTCTCGACTCAGCCGGCCGTGCATGGCACCGCGTCGAGCAACCCCGCGCTCGCTGACAAAGGTAAGGCGCTGTACGAGAGCGGCCGGCCGGACCTCGACATCGAAGCCTGCACCGTCTGCCACGGCCACGACGGCGAGGGAGTCAATACCCAGCCGCGTCTCGCCGGCCAGCATCGAGAGTATATTGCGATACAAATGCGGCAGTATCGCGATGGGCTGCGAGAAAACAAGGTCATGCAGCATGTCACCGAAAAACTGACCGATGATGAGATCGCCGCGTTAGTTGAATATATCTCCACCAAGTAGGGCTGCCGCAATGGCCACTCGCGTAGTGACAGTCCTTCCGGCTCTGGTCACGCTGTTGCTATGGACTGGCAACGCTCTGGCGCAGGACGTGGCAGACGCGACGCGGGGCAAGGTCGTCTACGAGCGATATTGCATCCTCTGCCACGGAGAAAAGGGCGACGGCAAGGGTCACTATAGCGGGGACACCACGCCCATGCCGCGCGATTTCCGGCAGGGCACATTCAAGTGGCGCACCACGCCATCGGGCTCGTTGCCGACCGACGCCGACCTGGAAAGAGTTCTGATGACGGGTCTGTATGGCACGTCCATGTCGAGCATGCGCACCACGTTGAACCACCAACAGCGGATCGATGTGGTCGCCTACATCAAGACTTTCTCGCCGCGCTTTGCGAGCGAGAAGCCTGAGCCCGCGATAACCATTCCGCCTGAGCCCGCGTACACGGCGCAATCCGTGAAACGCGGCGCGGCCGTATACGAGAAGTTCAACTGCTCGCAATGCCATGGTGATGGCGCCGAAGGCGATGGTCCGTCGGCAGATGACCTTGCGGACGATTGGGGCAACCCAATCGTGCCGTATGACCTCACCGAAGGCCACATCAAGTGCGGTGACGGCGGACCTGAGATTTACCGAGTGTTTATTGGCGGCTTGAATGGCACTCCAATGCCTTCGTTCGCCGACTCAATCAGTCCCGCAGAGGCTTGGGACTTGGTGCATTTCATACAGAGCCTGAGTCCGACCTATCCGAAGAACCTGACGGGCGCGCCGAACAAGCCTATCGACGACGTCGGGCAATGAACCAATTCGTGGGTACATCTACCCATTGCGGCAATTTCGACCGCGATGCACTGTCTCGCTCAAGAAAGCGAAAAGCGATGTAGATCATGGAAATCGCATTAGGGGGAATAGTGATTGAATCTGCCGCCGGTCCATACTTGCTGAAGGCCTGCGCCAAGCCGCGTCTTGTGTCGCGTGCTGTGGTGGTCAGCGGCTCGTTGCTGCTGGCACAACTGGCTTCGGCGCAATACACGGTTGTACCGGTCACCAACGGAGGCACCATTCAGGGGGTGATTAAGCTCTCTGCTACGGCGCCGACCATCGCTCCCATCGCGGTCACCAAGAACCAAGACTATTGTGGTGAGTCGATACCCAACCCGGTGTATGTGGTCGGCAAGGATGGCGGCGTGCAAAACGTCGAGGTGTTCCTGAAGGACGTCACCAAGGGCAAGGCACTTTCCACCGAGCCGGTAGCGATTTCACTGCTGAACACCCACTGCATGTTCAGTCCGCGGGTGCAGGGGGCAACCGTCGGTCAGCAAATCACGATTTCATCCGAAGACCCGGTGCTGCACAACACGCATCCGCAAAACAGCGAAACCAACGCGACCATCTACAACATTGCCCTGCCTTACAAGGGGTTCTCGGTCACCAAGCCGTTGCCCGCAACTCCGCAACTCATCAAAGTCAAATGCGATGCGCACGAGTGGATGCACGCATGGATCTGGGAGTTCGACCATCCCTACTTCGCCACTACCGGAGAGGACGGCAAATTCACCATCAAGGATGTGCCACCGGGTACCTACACTCTAGTGGCATGGCAGGAAGCCGCCGGCGAGAAATCCATATCGGTCACGGTGGCTGCGGGGAAGACCGTGACCGCCGACATCCAACTGGCGCCTAAATAGTAAAGACTCCGTAACGGGCACGAAGACGGCTCGGCGGCTGCGAATTCTCCGGCATGGAGGCCCGGTGGGTTCGCTAAAGAGCAGATGAAACGAATCACGGGGTGAGCGCTTATGGCAGAGGCAACGACAGGGACAGACGCATTGCATGGCCCGTATGCAGGGCTCGACTTGGATGCATTGGTCGACTGGCCGGTGGTGCGGACATGGCTCTACTGGGGCATGTTCTGGCTGATGATCGCGCCCACGGTCGGTGCGTACATCTCTGGGCTGTTTAATTATCCGGACTATCTTGGAACGCACCTGGCGTTGACATTCGGGCGACTCCGCCCGGTGCATGTCAATGGCGTCATCATGGGCGCGTTTTCGGGCCTGTTCATCGGCGAGTGCTATTACCTGGTGCCGCGCCTATGCGGCGTACGGGTTGCATTCAACCGCTACGGTGTGCTGGTCGCCTGGGTGTGGAACATATTTCTGGCCGCCGGGCTGTTTTCGCTGCCGCTGGGTTATAACCACGGTCTCGAGGCCGGCGAGCTGCCTTTGCTCGCGGAAATTCCCATCTTCATCTGCACGGTCATCGCCACCTTGCAGTTCTTGACGACCATCGGCCGCCGGCTCGATCCCTCTCTCTACGTGTCACTGTGGTATCTGATCGGCGCCTTCGTATGGACCTCGCTCAATCTGGTGTTGGGCAGCTTTATCCTGCCCTACCAGATTTCGGGCATCAACAGCGCGGCCTTCCATGGGCTATACATCCACTACATCGTCGGATTGTGGATCACGCCGGCGGGTTACGTGTTGATCTACTACTTCCTGCCGCTCAGCGTGCGCAATCCGCTCTACGCTCATAAGCTCTCGCTGGTCGGATTCTGGTCGCTGGCTCTGTTCTATCCCTTCGTCGGCATTCACCACTATCTGTACAGCCCAATCGCCGATTGGGCCGAGACGCTGGCGATCATTACCTCAATGATGCTGATCATTCCGGTCTGGACCGTGCTGGTGAATTTCTTCGGCACGGTGAAGGGCCGCTGGCGGGAATTCGGCCCGAACCTGCCGGCAAAATTCCTGATCATGGGCTCGCTGATGTATCTGTTCGGCTGCTTTCAGGGCTCGGTCGAGGCATTGCGCTCGATCCAGCAGCCAACGCATTTTACGGACTTCGTGATCTCACATTCGCACCTCACGGTGTTCGGAACCTTTGTCGTGTGGGCGATGGGGGGATTGCTGTATCTCTGGCCGCGCATGTGCGGGCGAGAACTATGGTCGTTCACGCTCGGCAACTGGTCATTTTGGCTGATCACCTGTGGCATCTCGACCATGGGCCTGGTGCTCAGCGCCGCCGGTCTGCAGCAGGGCTTCCAGTGGATGAACGGCGCCGAATGGATCGATACGGTGATTCAGATGCGCGCCTATTGGCTGGTACGCACGCTGGCGGGGATCTCGATGGATGTCGGGATGTCGCTGCTGATCATCAATCTCATGATGACCGCCATCAAGAGGTCGGATACGGCGATTGGCTTCAGGCCGCAGAGTCCTGCGCCTAACGGCCTGGCCGCGATTCCGGCCGGGGGGCCTGCAAGATGAGCGCACGATTCGTTGCACTGGTGGCGGGAGTCGGTTTCTTCTTCCTCGCTCTGATCACCCAGGGCGTGCTGCCCTTTTTCGAGCCCTCGGCCACCACCAACCATGTCACGGCCGTGGTTCGCAATGACATCGGCCAGCTCAAGTGGATGGAAACCTCCGCCACCGACTACACGCCGCTCGAGAACGAAGGCCGGCGCATCTATCTGCGAGAGGGCTGCTGGTACTGTCATTCCCAGTACGTGCGGCCGGTGACCGGCGAAACCCGCCGCTGGGGACCGGTAAGCGAAGCGGGCGAGTACGCATACGACGTGCCGCATCTGTTCGGCACCCGGCGTATCGGTCCGGACCTGACCCGAGAGGGGCTCAAATACAGCGACGAGTGGCATTTGGCGCATTTCTGGAATCCGCGCATGCTGACGCCCGATTCGATCATGGACCCTTATGCCGGGCTGTTCGATGCGCCGTCCCAGGCCGTGAAGATCGTCAAGGACAGCGCTTCGGTCACCACGCTCGAACGCAATTCCATGACCGAGAGGCTGTTCGACTTCGCCAGCAAGGAGCAGGTGAAGATCACGCCGAATGCCGATGGCCTGCTGTTCGTGCCGATGGTCGCGCAGGGTAAATACCCGGTGGTCTGGACACCCAACAACGAATACACCGGCGGCACCGTCAAATTGGTCATCGAGACCAAAGAGGTCAAGGCGCTGATTGCCTACGTGCAAAAGCTGGGGATGAACCGCGGCAAGTGGCGGGATGTTTTCGAGCCGCAGGAAATGCAGGCGGCCGGTATCACCATGCCGCGCTCGGCGGAGTGGATAGAGCATGGCAAGGAAGTCTATGAGCGTCGCTGCGTGGGATGTCACGGAGCAAAAGGCGACGGCAACGGGCCGGCCGCGACCTTCCTGTACAACCAGCGTCCGCGTAATTTCACCCAGGGAGTGTTCAAGTTCAGGCTGACCGAGGACCCGGTGCCGAGCGACGGCGACTTGCTGCGCACCATCACGCGTGGGGTGCGCGGCACCGCCATGCCCCCCTGGTACGACTTGCCGCTGAATGATCGTCTCGCCGTGATCCAGTACATCAAGTACGTGCTGGCGGTGGACAACTCCAATCCCAAGAAGCCCTCACTATTCTTCGTCGCTTCACCGCCGGGACAGCCGTTGTATATTCCCGCGCCGCCAGCGCCCACGCCGGCCTTGATTGCGCACGGCAAGGAAGTTTGGACCCAAGCCAAGTGCTGGGAGTGCCACGGCGAAACCGGCAAGGGCGACGGGGAGGAGGCGCCCGGGTTGAAGGATGATACGGGTTTCACGATTCACCCCGCGAACTTGACCAGCGGCCAGTTCAAGTCCGGCCCGATGGTGACCGACATCTACAGGACCATTTCCACGGGCCTGAGCGGGACACCGATGCCATCCTTCCACGATTCGTTTTCGGACGCGGATCGCTGGGCGCTGTCTTACTACATTCTGTCGTTGTCCGCGTTCACCGACCCGCTGACCGCGGAGCCGTTGAAGATTTCGGCTGCGGATCGTGATGCACTGAACAATCCGAGTTTGGAAACGCCGGGTCCGGAGCAAGCGTATGGATTGTTGCAACCCTAGCGCCGGCCATTGCGGCCGGCGTGCGCGTCATTCATTCGGAGGAGGGTAGGTCATGGCGAACTACGAAATACTGGGCCCGTATGCGCTTGCAATTCTGATGGGATTGGGCTCCACTTGTATTTTCATCTGGGGGGTCATGGGCGGAGCGCTGAGCGAGACCGACCGGGCAGCTCTCAACTTCTATAACGCGGAGATGGCACATGACCGATACACGGACCACGCTGACCGGCCATAAGGCTGAGGACCAGGCGCACGACCTGCATGAATATGCCGGTGGCTACATCAAGGCGCACGATGGCGTGCTTCCGGTGTGGTTGTTGTTCGTCTATTTCGGCCTGTTTGCCTGGGCGTGCTATTACATTGTGACTTACTGGGGCGGAGTCGGCCCGGGCCGGATCGGGTGACCGGGGTCGGTTAATCGGAGATCAAAACATTGCTCGGCGTAAAGATAATATTCACGGTTGCAGTCATCAATCTGACGTTTCTGGGTTTTGAACTTCTCATGAACGTGATCCGCACTGCTTTCAGCTGAAGAGGGCCTTACCATGTTGGCGCATACTGCTTTCTCGTTCGCTCATGCCAGCGTGCAGCAGGAAGTTGCATTCGTCGCCTTCTCGATCTTTACGATCGGGTTCTTTATCTGGCTGGCGCTGCTGGCGCGCAGGAAATAGCGCACCCTCAACCGCCTTGCCCGGTGCTGGGCGGTTTGCCGGAGCGGATCGGCCATGACCTATTACCCGCTGCTGTTCCTCGCCGGCTTCGCGGGCAGTTTTCATTGCATCGGCATGTGCGGAGGTTTCGCCTGCGCCTTAGGGCCTGATGGGCGGGGCGCCGGCGCCACCTCGCTGCGCCACGTGCTCTACAACACCGGCAGATTGTCGACCTACTGCTTCCTCGGCGCTCTGGCCGGGGCGCTGGGCCAGGTGATTTGCACTTCCCTGATTCCCGGCGCGCAGCGCCAAGCGCCACTTCTGAGCGCGTCGCTGGATGTCGGGCAGCGTGCGCTGGCCGTGACGGCCGGCCTGCTGATGATCATCATGGCGTTGCGCTTCTTCGGAATTCAGGGCTGGCACCGCGTTACCGGCGGATTTGGCAGCTCGACGCTGGTGCTCTCTCTGCGCAGCCTGCTCGGCAGGCGCGGCTTTGCGGCGCCACTCGCCTTGGGCGTTCTCAATGGCTTTCTGCCCTGTCCGCTGGTTTACGCCATGATCGCCCAGGCGGCGAGCACCTTTAACGCGCTGTCCGGCTGTCTCACCATGGCGGCCTTCGGCCTGGGAACATTTCCGGCCATGCTCGCCATGGGTGGTATCGGCCGCCTGCTTGCGCCCAGCTGGCGGCAGCGCGGTGTCCGGCTGGCCGGGAGCTTCATCCTGGCACTCGGGCTGGTCACCCTCAGCCGGGGCATCATGCCGATGATGGGCCATAACATGCACCACCTCTGGCCTGCGGCATGACCTCGTCCCCCGACACCCTGTGCCGCCATTGCCTGCTGCGGGTCGGCCGGCGCGGTTTCACGCGCAGTGTGAACGGCGAGGACTGCCAGTTCTGCTGCTACGGCTGCTGCATTGCCTACCAGGTCAAGAGCGGCAGTGGCGATGCCTCGGAAGCCGCGTGGTTCCTGGTGCGCCTTGGCGCGGGCAGCTTTCTGTCCATGAACATCATGCTGTTCAGCTTGCTGGTGTACTCGGGGGCGTTCACCGGCGCTGACCGACAAGTCTTGCCCACGATTCATCTGCTGCTCTGGGCGCTTGCCACACCCGCGGTGTTGATCCTGGGCGAGCCTTTCCTGCGCGAGACCTGGTCGCAGGCCCGGCGCGGGCGCTTGACCTCATCGGCCCTCATCGTGCTTGGCAGCCTCGCGGCCTACGTCTACTCCACTCTGGCCGTGTTCCACTTCGGCGGCCACCTGTATTTCGATACCGCCTCGATGGTGCTGATGCTGTTCACGCTTGGCCGGTATCTCGAGGCGGCGGGGCGCGCCCGGGCGTCGCGCGACCTGGCGCCGTTGTTGGCCGCGGAAAGCGAATTGGCGACGGTGGTCGAGGGAGTGCACGAGCATCGCCGCCCGGTGCGAGAGGTATGTGCCGGGATGTTGGTCCGGGTCAGGCCGGGCGAGCGAATCCCGGTCGACGGTCTGATCGTGGAGGGTCGCTCGCATACCGATGAGGCAGTGATTACCGGCGAAAGCCGACAGGTTGCGAAAGCGGTCGGTGCCGCGGTGCTGGCGGGCAGCATCAATCTGGATGGTCCGCTGTTGATCCGCAGCAGCGGCTCAGGCGGCGATACCCGCTGGGCGCAGATTTGCCGATCGGTGCGAGAGGCGTTAAAGCAATCGAGCCGCACGCAGCGAATCGCGGATCGGCTGGTGGGTGCATTCGTCCCCATCGTGCTGGCACTTGCGGCCCTGACCTTGATCTACTGGGCGCAGCGTCAGCCGCTCGATCAGGCGATGCTCACCGCTCTGGCGGTGCTGGTGGTGGCCTGTCCCTGTGCGGTCGGTCTGGCCGCGCCGATGGCGCACTCGCTGGGGATCGGGCAATTGGCCCGGCATGGCTGCCTGGTGCGCAGTCCCGGTGCGCTCGAAGCGCTGGCCAGCACTCGCTTGATCGCCTTCGACAAGACCGGGACGCTGACGTTGGGCCGGCCGAGGCTGGTCGATCTTGCGATCGACGGCGTCGGCGAAGAGGAGGTCCTGGCCCGAGCGGCGGGTCTGGAGCGGCATTCCGAGCATGGCCTGGCGCACGCGGTCGCGATGGCCGCCAGCGCGCGTGGGCTCGACCCGATCGTCGCCGAGGATGTGCAGGTCGTGCCTGGGCGCGGGCTGCTGGGAGTGGTGCAAGGCGAGTTCATCGCAGCCGGCAGCGCGGCATTGATGAGCGAGTTGGGCTGGCAGCTGCCGCCGGTGCTGGCCGAGCGCGCCGCAGAAATGGCATCGACTGGTCATTCGATCGTGTTCATCGGTTGGCGCGAGAATGCCCGCGCCGGGCGTGTTCGCGCCGCGCTATCCTTTGACGATACACCGCTGCCGGAGGCGGCAGCGATCATCGAAGCTTTGCGCAACCTCGGCCTGCGGGTGGCGTTGCTCAGCGGCGATCATGCCGGCGCCGCCACGCGTGTTGCGGCCACGGTGGGCGTGGATGAATGGCAAGCGGGTCTACTGCCGGAGTCCAAACGGGCGGCTCTCGATCTGTACCGAGTTCGCTACGGCACCATAGCCATGGTTGGCGACGGCCTGAATGACGGTCCGGGCCTGGCGTTCGCGGATGTCGGCATCGCCGTCGGCTCGGCGACCGATCTGGCACGCGAGACGGCTGATCTAGTGCTGCCTAAGGACGGCCTCTGGCTGCTTCCCTGGGTGGTCGGACGAGCGCGCGCAGTGCGTTCCACCATCCTCGCCAACCTGGCATGGGCGTTCGGCTACAACTTGATCGCACTGACCTGTGCCGTGCTTGGGCTGCTGCAGCCGATCCTGGCGGCTGCCGTCATGGCCGGCTCGAGTCTGTTGGTGGTGCTGAATTCGCTGCGCCTGGAACGGCTTCCCGGGCCAAGTTATACGCGCGCGCTGCCGTCATCTGCGGCCGAGCAGGCGCAACGCCGCGACTTGGCGTTGCTCAAGGTGGAGTCTTGAAAATGCCCACGCCCAAAGCCCTGGGCCTAGGTGCGCGTTCGCCGTTGCGCACGGGCGGTTGGCTCCGGCATTGCGCCGCTCTCGAAGGATGCATGTCCGGCGGCGGCGGCCTGCGCGCCATCATCGGCGTGCAGCAGACCGTTATCCATCGCGTAGCGGGTCGCGGCCGCCGCGTTCTGCAGCCCCAGCCGGTGCATCATCTTGAATCGATGCTTTTCGATGGTCTTGACGCTGCGCCCGAGATTCCCGGCGATTCGCTTGTTGGAATATCCGAGCGCGATGCCCACCAGCACCTGACGTTCGCGCGCCGTCATTTCGGCAATCTGCGCCTTGTTGGAGGGCGTGGCCGCGCGCGCGTGCCTGGCCGATGCGCGCAAAGGCAGTTCCGAATGGTCATAATCAAAACCCTCGGAGTGGATGGCGCGCAGCAGCACCTCGAACGGCGAATGCTTGAGGATGTAGCCGTGTACACCCACCGTCATCGCGGCGTGCAAGCATTCCTGGCAACTGTGGCCGGTCAGCAGCAGCACGCGCACAGCAGCACATTCGCGCCGCAGCTGGCTTAGAGCGTGAAATTCGATGCCATTTGAAAAAGCAACATCCGTGATCAGCACATCGGGTAACAAGCGCCGCGACAAGGCGACCGCATCCTGCATGGTGCTTGCTTCACCGATCACCTCCAAATCCGGCTCGGCATCCAGAATTGCCCGCAGGCCGTGGCGAAGTATCGTCTGGGCATCGGCCAAAACCACGCGGAGCCGCGCGGGCCGGTATGCAAGCCCCCGGGTGCTCTCCTTGTGTTTGTATTTTTTTGGCATCAGAGCGATCCAGCAACCTGGGGTAGCTTAGGGTAATGGCACGAATAAGGGCAACTTTTTGGGTGTACGTCACCGCCTGCGTGGTGGTGGTACACCTGGTGCTGTTGCCGGCGCTCTATTTCGGCTTGGGATACGTGATTCGAGAGAGCCACGAGGACTTGTTCATCGACCATGCCAGGACCTTTTCGCGGGTGCTTGCGGATGAGTTTGAAGTCGGATTGGCGTTGGATTCCCAGACGCGGATCGAAGACCTGCTCGACTTCGCAATCACCCACGGTGGCGCCCGCTATGCGGAGCTCGTCGATCGGGGCCGCAGCATTCGCAGCCTGTATGGATCCTCCGAAATCAAGACGCCGCGATACACGGATCTAAGCTTCGGCCAAGGCGGCGACGGCATCTACTTCGTTGTACGGCCAATCGTGCACGGCAACCGCCGCGCTGAATTGCGCTTGGGCTTCGATGAACAGCCTACGGAGGAGAGAATCCAGCTGGCACTGACTCGCATGCTTTGGCTGCTGGCGGGATATCTGGCCGTGGCGATCGCCATCGCCATCATTCTGAGTCATCGCCTATCGCGCCCAATCCAACGCTTGCAGGCCGTCTCCCGCGCCATTTCCTCGGGCGACTACACGCGGGCGCTCAACGTCAACACCGGCATCCGCGAGCTGCATGAATTGGCGGTGGACCTGGAAGCCATGCGCCATGAGCTGGTGGGTGTGAATGATCGGCTGGAGGCGAAGATCAAGGAAAAGGAAATATCCGAGGTCAGGCGCGAGGAGTTGCAAAAGCAATTGCGGCACCGCCAAAGACTGGAGACGGTAGGAACGCTCGCGAGCGGCATAGCTCATGAAATCAACAACGTGCTGGTGCCCATCATCCTTTATACCGACGCTGCAGTGCAGGATCTGCCGCGATCCAGTGCGCCGCGTGCGAATCTCGAGCGAGTGCTGGCCGCGGCGCGCCGCGCGAAAGATGTCGTGAGGAAGATCTTGACCTTCAGCCGCGAGCTCGGCGAGGCGAAACTCGCGCTGATCGACCTGCGCGAGGTGGTGGCGGAGGCTCTACACCTTTTTTCCGTGCTTGCCCCACCAACCATCGAGATAAGGACCGAAATCGACGAGTCGCTGCCGCTGGTACGAGCCGACGCCACGCTCGCGGCGCACTTGCTGATGAACTTGTGCACCAATGCCTACCAGGCGATGGATGGCGCGAAAGGCACGTTGACGATTGGCCTGAGATATCAAGAACATGCCAACGTCGCGGGAATACCGCAATCGCGCGTCGAGTTCTGGGTTTGCGACACGGGCCGGGGAATGGACTCGGCTACCGTGGAGCGCATATTTGAGCCGTTCTTCACCACGCGCTCCGTTGGGCAAGGCGCGGGCCTCGGGCTTTCCGTGGTCCATGGCATCGTGGAGAGTTTCGGTGCTAGCATCACGGTCGAATCGAAAATTGGCGTGGGCAGCACGTTCCGAGTGTTTTTCCCGGCAGTCGTTCGCCTCGAAGTGGTTGAGGATCTGGCTGCGCCGGTGGTGTGAGGCGAAAATGCAAACCATTTTGGTCATCGACGATGAGCCGGACGTGCGCGATTCGGTGAAATATGTGCTCGATCGCGCCGGATATTCGGTGCGCACCGCTGAGAGCGCAATGGACGCACTGGCCGAACTCGCGCGCAACCCGACGGATCTGGTGATTACCGACATCATCATGCCGCAGATCAACGGCGTCGAAGCAATCGAGTCGATTCGCAAGGCATTTCCTGCGGTGCGCATCATCGCAATTTCCGGCGGCGGGAATTTCGGCGTCACCGAATACCAGCCCTCGGCGATAACTACCACCGCCTATCTTGCTTCGGCCGAAAAGGCCGGAGCAAACCTGGTGCTCACCAAGCCGTTCGAGACGGTTGAGTTGATTCGATCAGTCGAGCAAGTCCTCGGTGTCGGCCATGCCTAAGCGCGACGACCCGGCGAATGATCCAGGACGCTGAATGCCAACAAGGGGAGCGAGAGTCATGAAGTCGTATTTGCTTGCATTGTCCGTTGCGGTTTTTCCTGCGGCGATTTTTGCACAGCCGGCGGATCCCTGTGCGGGATTGGCGGGCCCCGCTTTGGCTCAGTGCCGAGGGGATCAGCAGAAACTTCAACAGCAGCAACTGGAGCAGCAGCAACAGCAGCTTCAGCAACAACAGGAGCGGCAGAACCAATTAGCCGAACAGCAACGTCAAATGCAGCAGCAGTTGGAAAGCATGCGGCAGCAAAATCAGCTTCTTCAACAGCAATTGGAGCATGATAAATCGCTGGTTCAATCTGTCCGCGCGTCGACCACGGGTGAATCGAAGGCTCCGGAACTCAAGAGTTGGAAATCCGAGAATCCGTGGTTCGGAACGGATTTTGCGAAAACACAGCTTGCGATGCGCTACGCCAGGCAACTTCAGCGCGAGCAGCCGGATCTGGTTGGCCGCCCATTTCTCGACGCCCTGACGGCAAAGGTGAACGATACGTTCGGCGCCAGCAACTGAATTGCGCCGGCGCCGGCGGATTCCCGGCTGCTTTGCATCAAGCGTCGAGGAACGCCGTCGCTTGACGTACAAACTCGAGATGATATTGGAAGATGCCGCCATGACTCGCGTCCGGGAAGATGCTGAGCTTGGCGTTCGGCAGTCTTTGAAATAACTCAAAGCAGTTGACCGTGGGGAACATGATGTCTGCATCGCCGTTCACCACCAGCACCGGATGTGTGATGGCCGTCAACTCATTCGCGCCAGACAGGCCCCACTTGGTGATGGCCACGGCCTGAGCCTGAATGGTTTCGTTGCTCACGGGCGCATCCTTGTCGGCGGTCCGCTCATTTAGGCGCGACAGAAACTCCTGCGCGGATTCCTGGCTGGATGCCGATGAGGTAAAGAATAGGAAGTTCTTCGGATGCTTCTTTTCGGCGGCGCTGCGCCGCATGGCTGCCTGCAGCACCTCGCCGATCTTCGCGATGCCGGTGCCGCCGGCAGGGCCGGTGCCCGCGAGAATGATTTTACGAACCAGAGCCGGGCGTTCCTGGGCGATCACTTGGGCGACGAAGCCACCGAGCGAATAGCCGAACAGATCCACCTTGTTCAGCCCCAGCGCCTCAATGAACGCTGCGGCATCCTGCGCCATGGCAGCTACAGTGTCGGGCGTTTGACCTTCCGATCTCCCCACACCGCGATTATCGAAAGCGATCACATGGCGATTCTCGGCAATGCCATCGACGATGCTAGGGTCCCAGTCGTCCAAGCCGGCGGTTATATGGTGCAGGAATACCACTGGAACTGCGTTCTTGGGGCCCAGTTCGCGATAGGCAAATGCCAATCCGTTCACCATGAGGGTCTTGGTTGCTGCCTGGTCATAAGTGCTCATAGAAGCTCCATCTGTAGAATAACGATCGTTACGATAACGAACGCTATGCTAAGATGGATCGCATGTCAAGAGGATGGGTGAATTCATGCGTTATTCGACCGACCAGAAGATCAAGGCGCGCCGTTCGATCATCGAATCAGGCGCCAAGGCGCTCAAAACCGGCGGTTTTGCCGGCGTCGGGGTCGATCAGGTTGCCGCAGCTGCTGGCGTGACATCGGGATCGCTGTATTCAAATTTCTCGGGCAAGGAGGATCTGCTCAAGGAGATCATCGGGACATATCTTGGCGCGCCCTATGTAAACGTGCAGGATGGCGAGCAGGTCGATTGGCAGGCCCGGCTCGAAAAGTTCTTGACGGGCTATATCAGCGCCGCGCATCGGGCAAACGCCGCGGATGGCTGCGTCATGCCGGCTCTTAGCGCGGACGTAGCGCGAGCCAGCGCTCCGGTGCGTCGTGTATACCAACGCAAGATGGGCGAACTCATCGGCAAGATGGTCAATGCGCTGGAAGGCGGTACGTTACGGCAGAGACGCGAGCGAGCGTGGACTGTTCTCGCGCTGATGGTGGGATCAATGACGATAGCCCGCGCTCTTCCCGACGGAGACGAATCCAACGAGGTGATCCACGCGGCACTCAAGAGCGCGATGGGTGTACTTGGCCGATAACGTCGCGCAGCGCGCTAGTTTCGACCGGTGCGCGCGCGGCGCTAC
>Ga0302325_10017445_pt1 | contig 15176 bp, 19 predicted proteins | sample Palsa_T0_2_FD_201948 | JGI IMG/M metagenome (GOLD analysis project Ga0302325, IMG submission 201948) | Peat permafrost microbial communities from Stordalen Mire near Abisko, Sweden - Palsa_T0_2 | ecosystem: Environmental > Terrestrial > Soil > Palsa > Peat permafrost | place: Sweden: Abisko... | reverse complement strand
CGCGTTTGGGAGCGAAGTATCGATTGGGGGTGGCATTCTTTCTTTGCGGCACGCCCGGTGCAGTTCCGAAGACCAGCTGTTTTGAGAAAGACGTGTTGCAACATTTACGCCATAGAATCGCCCAAGAAGCTAAGGATATGCGTCTTTTTGTGGCTCCCGGAGTTCGACGCCCGATGTAATCGAATCTCCGAGCCCAACAATGTTGCGAGGCGCGAACGAATGGGCAGAGGCAAGTGATGCTGCACTCTCAACGAGAAGGAACGGGTGACCACCCATTAGGAGGCGTGGCAACACAATGAGCACGTGGTCTCAAACATGGATGAACCTGTTTTCAAGGCAACTTGACGACACAAGCAAGTGGCGGCAGGCTTGGAAGAGTGAAAAGTTCATAAGATTGCGCACCGAATATGAACTTCTTGCGCAGCAACGCAACATCTCGATTCCGAACGCTCTTGCAACGCTCTTCGCAGTCGTGCCGGATCGGAGGTCAATATTGATTGGTGCATTGATGGGGATAGCGTCCTTTTCTGCCGCAATGGTAGGAGTTCTCCTACTCTACTTGCCCGATCCAGGAAGCCGCATGACCCAGCTGCTTTCTTTGCCGTTAAGTAAGTCCATTCTACAAAGATTGGGTGGCACGCTTAGGGAGCACTTGAGGGCGGAAGCCCCGCGGGCCGGAGTCAACTAAGCTGCGGTTGCTCAGCTCACACAGGGGTTTTGATTGAGCCCGGAACCCTGATGCGTAAAAAGCGACTGCAGGGTTGGACAATCATCGCTACCTTCAGCTGCTTGCTGTTCCTTACTCTGGCTATTTCGTTTTTCGTAAGGCTTCGGCTCGAGCCAAATGACCTCGACGGTTGGAAACGACCGTTCATTCAATCGCGCATTGAAACTATTCTCAGGGGTTCCGACGGCGCCCCGGCGATCTCTGTTGCGATCGTGGAGCATGACGCAACGGTTTACGCGGACGCGTTTGGCCTTGCGAAAGTCCGTACTGCAACTCACGCGACGAGCGAGACGCGCTTTTTTGCTGGATCGATTAGCAAAATGTTTGTAGCCGTCGCCATGATCCAACTTGCCGAAAGCGGGAAATTGGCGCTCGACCGTCCGGTGTCGCAGTACGTCGCGGGAATTCCCCACGGTGCAGCGATAACACTGCGCGAACTGCTCTCGAATACGTCTGGGCTGCCGAACGTCCTCGACGAGGCGATTAGCGACGGCTCCGCGTTTAAGATGACGACACCTGCGACAATCATTGCGCGCGCAGGTAAACGATCGCTCGACTTTGCGCCTGGAACCAAGTTCGAGTACAGCAATACAAACTTTGTTGTTCTCGGGCTTGTTGTCGAAGCGGTTAGTCAAATGCCATTGGCTGAATATGAGAAGCGTCGAATTCTGGATCCTTGCGCCATGCGCGCCAGCTCGTTCAACAGGCCCGGCGAGGTTGGCTCTCATGCGTCCGGATATTCCGACGCCGCTGGCTCGGTTGAGGTTCCGCTGATTGATCCGTCCTGGCTTTACGCCGCGGGTGACTTGGTCACGACAGCAACTGATCTAGCGCGCTTCGACATCAACCTAATGCAGGGAAAGCTGATCTCGAAAGCAGCGCTCAACATGCTGGAAGCTGACGGACGACCGATGGGCGAGGGCTCGCGCTATACCCTGGGTTTCATCGTTACCCCGGTCGGTACGCTCACAGCGCTGGGACACCACGGCGGTATGCCGGGCTTCGAGGCCGACGATGAAATGTTCATCAGCGATGGGTTTGCGATTATCGTGCTCGGTAATGCTAGCACGTTTGCGACATCCGCGGTAAATAGCACCGTCCTGTCGACCCTTTACCCAATAAACTTTGCGCTCACGATTGTCCAGCATCTATTAGGCTCGCCCCATACGTAGCCGACGCCGCTAAGCACCGAGTACTTCTTCGGTTTATAGACGGTATCGTGTTGGCCGGAGAGGTTCTTGAACTGTACGGCGACGTCGATCTTGCTGTCGAAATCGATCCGCCTGGTCGCATGCTGAGCCGATTGACGCTCTAGTTGAGTTCAGTCACAGAGCCGGTTATCGTCAACGAATCAAGATGCGCAAACGGTCGAAGCGCACGACACCGCTCGTACGACGAGCCAGAGTCAGTCCGTCAGGAACTGACCGGACCCGCCAGCGTATTCCTCAGATCGGCCGGAGCGACAAGCCATGCCTCAAGGCCGCCAGCCGTCTCCTCCCATGGCTCGCGAAGCTCCGAAGCCGTAGCAATGTTGTCCACGGCGTCGAACGCAATGCGCTCGAGCCGCGGCGGGATGCGAATCGATAAGGTAACGTTCCGCCTGTCGCGCTTGTGTTGTAAACTCGCCGAAGGAGCGCCGTGTAGGCCGGCCACGACTTCCGCTGCCGCTAAGCCTTGAGCGGCGACACCCGCTTCGCTGCCGATGACGGAGTATCGGCAGGCACCGCTCGATCTCGTCGACTCGTATTCAAATGCGAACCTTCCATGACGACGCGCAATGCAAAACCATTGGAGGCAATGTATTTGGAAGCTGAGACGTGTCAATTGACTTCGTCGCGGGATCATTCACTGTGAAAGCCTTCAAAGGTAAGTCGCCGTTGTGTTTGGGTACTGGATCGTCAAGCGGATGGTACATACGAACTCGCCGTCGTGAACTAGGCTTCGCTCGACGGCGATGAAGACTGACCGCCGAATTCGCTGATGCGAGGCTTCAGCGAGATGAACTTATTACCCGACAGTACGGAATCGCTCAAGAAAGTCGGCGAGGAATTTTAATGGTTCGTTGGTAGTGCGCCCCAAAACCGGTACAGAAAGTTAAGCTGGGCCTCCCTCGAAATGGAGCACCCATGCCTGCCAAAAAGCCGCATCGCGTAAAGAGTCGACGGACGTTCAGCAAAGAGTTCAAGCTTCAGGTTTTGCACGAGATCGATGCCGGAACGAGCATCGCCGAGGCCGCCCGCGTCCACGACGTTCATCCCGAAACGATCCGCGTGTGGCGCAAGATGGAACGTAAATACGGCGACCGATCCTTTGCCGGCAACGGCCGCGCGTACACCCCCAACTTCTTAGCCCGCGGAAAACTAGAAAAAGGCGGCGAACTTCCCAACCGTAGGAGGTCCGCCCGTGCGAAAGTCCCGGTACTCCGACGAACAGATCGCTGCTGCGTTACGGCAAGCTGAGCTCGGTACGCCCGTCGCCGAAATCACACGTAAGCTCGGTATCTCTGAGGCGACGTTTTACGTCTGGAAGAAGCGCTTCGGCTCGCTCGGCACGCCCGAGATTCGCGAGCTGCGCCAACTGCGCGAGGAAAACGCGCGGCTCAAACAAGTCGTCGCCGATCTCACGCTTGATCGGCACGTGCTCCAGGACGTGCTTAAAAAAAGTGGCGAGCCGGGTTTGCCGCAAGTCGGTGCTTCCGCGTGTTCGCCAGGCCTGGAAGCTGAGCGAACGTCGAGCGTGCGCAATTCTAAGAGTGAATAGGCGCGCGGTGCGCTACCGCTCTGTACGAAAAGACATATCGACAGCTTTGCGACTACGCATCAAAGAGATTGCCGCAGTGCGAATCCGTTATGGTCAGCGCCGCATTCACGTGCTCCTACGACGCGAAGGTTGGATGGTCAACATCAAACGCGTTTCGCGCATTTACCGCGAAGAAGGCGTGGCAATACGGACGGAGCTGCCGCGCCGTCGGCGCTCCGGGATCGTGCGCGAGCAGCCGGCTCTACCAACAGCGCTGAACCAGAGCTGGGCGATGGACTTCATGCACGATGTGCTCTCTGACGGCTCGAAGATCCGACTCCTGACCATAGTCGATACCTATAACCGCGAGAGTGTCGCTCTCGAGGTCGATTTCAGCTTCAGATCGCCGCAGGTTGTCGCCGTCCTTCGCCAGGCAGTTGCAGACCGCGGGGCGCCGGGTCGCATCCACTGCGATAACGGCCCGGAGTTTGTATCCTTGCACTTAGATCAGTGGGCTCACTGGAATCGTGTGAAGCTCGACTTCTCGCGGCCCGGACGGCCGTCAGACAATGCCTTTTGCGAATCGTTCAACAACCGCGTTCGCCAAGAACTGCTCAATCCGAATTGGTTTTCGTCGCTAGCCGATGCACGTCAACAAGCCGCCGCGTGGCGGCACGATTACAACACGAATCACTCCCACAGTTCGCTTGGCGATCTCGCGCCCGAAGAGTTCGCCAAGCGTGCAACGAAGATGATCCAAAACGCCGTCTTTTCTGGAGCACCCGCGGACTAACAAACGGGGATAGACCCAGCCGAACTTCAAACAAGTCGCACACAGGCTACAGATGCCGGACCTGTGGACGATGACAAAAGAACTCGGCCTTGACAATGAAGACTACCTGTTGGACGGAGCCGTCCCGAGTCTCTACCCGCACAGCGACATCACGCACACGCGGGCATTTTTCAAGCGAGAGAACGCCGACGGCACGGTTGTGCTTTCCGAAGAGGTTGCGCCGGAGATGCTGATGACTTATGCGTCACGCAGTCTCGTGTGGATCGGATCAATCGCTAACCAATTGCTCGAACTGTTCCCGAATAGCGTCGTGCAGCACGACGCGGAGCAGGCTGCAGCGCGTCTAACTGAACTCGTCGAAAGGCTCCGTGCCCAATTCGGGCCGCGATGAAAATGCGATGGCGGGCGGGTTCGTTGGAAATCGAATCGGCTCGCTTACGCGCCCGGCGGTAGGCGCCCTATTCGAGCGTCTGCTGCCGCGCGGCCTGAGCGAGTAGTGCAGGACGCGACTTGACCCCAAAGGCTTTGAATATGGCTTTCACGTGATTACGCACGGTGAATTCGCTCCGGCCTTGTTCGGTCGCGATCTGCGCGGTCGTCAAGCCTTGTAACAAGAGCTCATACACGGCGCGTCGAGCCGGAGTAAGCGAATGAGCCTTCTGCGGCAGGCCCGCGACACTAATATCCGCAGTGCACAGCCAACTATTCTCGTAGTCTCGCAGCTTTAGCGCGCTTCGTGCTTTCCACGCGTCGTCGGCGGTAATCTCCGCCAACAGCTTCGCCACTCTTCCGGCGCGCCAATCGTATCCGATCCCGTCATAGATCGTCCACGCCCGCCGCAGCAGCCTAATCGCTTCACCTTTCTCTCCGAGTGCGTCTTTTACGACTCCGAAGGAAAATGCTTCCATTGCTTCCACGCGTCGATCTTCACTTGAAGCTAAAGTGCGATCAAAGTGATTACCTAATGCTCTATACCTCGCAAAATAGGATAGTGCGAGAGCAGAGTCACGTGGAGCGAATAATTCAGCGAGTACGCATAGAGCGAAACGTTCTTCACGATCAAGCGCCGACCAGGAAATGGAAGCAGCCAGCTCGTGCGCATCGCGTAGCTCCTGCTCAGACCAGTGGCGCTCCCCGAGGACCGATGCCAGATATGCTCGGTCACAAAGAGCCATAACAAGCCACGCGTCCGATGGTGCGTGCGCTTGCGCTTCCTTCAAGCGTCGGAAAGCGTTGAAGTAGTCGCCGTCGAGTGCGTGTCTCCAACCAATGGCGCGCGTCATCGTGAAACGATATTCCGAGAGGTCGATGGTCCAGGGAAGTCTTACGAGTTCCGCCGTCGCGGCGTCGCGCAGAGCGCGGCTGGGCATTTCTCGCGCGAGGTAGGCAATCTGGCTTGCGACGACGGCCCAATGGATAACTGGCGGCTTCTCGAGCGTGTGCAATCGCGCAAGCGCCTCCAGCATAATTGCTCCCTGCTCGGCAAGGTTTCCGCGCGACGCAGCGATCATTCCACGCAAAACTTGCGCTTCGAGGAACAGCTCGCCGAGCGGAGGATTGAGAGCCGAAAACTCGTCGAGTCTCGACTCGGCCTCGTGAAGGTCTCGCGCGATCCACGCTGCTGCGGCGCGCTCGTACAGTAGCGCCAAACGAAGGGAACTGTTATTCACTGATTCTGCTGCGGCCGATGTGAACTGCGCTTCGGCTGCCTCACGGTCTCCCAACCGCGCGAAGGCAGATCCGGATATCAATGCCGCTTTCGCGCGATCATCGGGTGCGCCCAATTGCGCAGCATGACTCGCCAGCACCACCAGGGCTTCAGACGGCTTTCGCGACCTTAAGGCTACGCGCGCTCGAAGAAGAACGGCTTCGGCATTTGGGGCAGATTCCAGCAGTTCGTCGAGGTATCTCGCTGTCTGACTGAATTCCGCGCGGCGATAGCCTTCCTGTAAGTCAACGGCAGCTTTATCATCTCGCTCGACGCGATTCATATCTCCGCCTATTAGCCTTTTCGGGCCAGGTACCTTGGCCGAATCGCGAGAACCCGCGAGTATGCGACTCGTGTGGGTGTTTCTAATCGCGGTTTCGGTTCTAGGCTGCGGAGGTTGTGAGAACAACGGTGGGCTCGTTCCGAAACCTCCAATTGTCCCCACGCCGACTCCGACGCCAACGGAGACGCCCTCCCCCACGCCTAGCCCCGCGATCTCGTTTCGAGGTGCCGGAATCCAAGAGGTAAGTAACCATATTGGGCTAACGTTAGGCTAGGATTTTGGCTACGGCTGAAATCTGACCTACTGCGAAGCTCGCTCTTTTGATTCGCAGAGGGAGCCCACTCATTCCGCCGGAGGGAATCACCGTGCTTCTGCGTGCCTTAGGAATCGTTTCGTTACTGCTGCTCACCGCGTGTAATACCGGGTCGACTGGGACTCACCCGTGCCCAGGTTGCGGCATACCGATTACCACGTTCTCGTACTCCGGAAGCTTCGGGCAAGGCACGGGGGAGAGTCTAAACTTCACCGCGACGGGCGAGCAAGCCGTCGTGTCGGCATCCACGCAAGTTGTGGGCATTGGCAAGGAAAGGCCAACTGTCTTGCTGTTAGCGACGCCGCCTGCGGGAGGCTGCGCGTCCGCTACGGCGCAGACGCTTTCTGCAACCGGCCAAATTGAGTTCACTTCCGTTGCAAGCGGATCTTGCGTCTTTACTCTGGGCTTCGCGGACGGAAGTCAGACATACACCGTAGTGGTGCCCTGATTCGAAACTGGACCTACTCCTGATGCGAGTTCTCACGCGGCCCAGCATTCTTTGCGCTGAACGACACGAAGTGTTGGCCGCTACACATTATCTACACATTCGAGCCGGAAAAGCGTGGAACGGATCGGCACGGAGTGGGACGGTGGTGGGGTGTGAACCCTTACGGGACGGCACTTTGCGGGAATAAATCGAAATGTGTGGCACGGGCCTAACGCCCACACTCACTCAAGCCCAGCTTAACTTAGTGTCGCAGAAATGGGGCGCACTACCGTTTGCCATGCTGCAGTCCGCAGCATATCGAAGCTGCATGCAAGGTCTTAGCGGACACCCATCAGGGTTTGACCGGCACTCAGATTGGCCAGATCCTTCGCGATATGAACACGGCCGACGTGTCGGCCGATATGACGAAATGGAAGCGCCTTTACAACGCGCTCATTCACGCTCAAAACGCACACCAAGTCGGGAATCGTCTTGTTATGTTCATCACTCGGGCGATGAACCCAGTAAACTATTCGCGCGATCGTGAGGCATTCGAGTGGCTGAGAGATGAGCTAAATGTTGTTTGGCGTTCCCCGGCTACTACGTGCGTGATGACGGCAAAGTCGTTAGCTCAAGCAAGGCGACAACTCTCGCCGACGCTCGGGCGCGCGCGGGGCGAATGAAGGCGGCACTTGAGAGCCGCAATGTTCATTCAGAAGTGCTGCGGTATTGCCGCGCCGAGTTAATACAGGAGAACTATTTCGATGCGGTCCTCGAGGCTACGAAGGGCGTCGCGGAACGTATTCGGCAGTTGTCCGGTCTAAATTCGGACGGTGGCGAGTTGGCTCAAGAGGCGTTTTCAGTGAAAAAGCCGATTCTGGCGATAAACGCGCTTGTAACCGAGACCGAAAAGAGCGAACAGTCCGGCTTTTCAAATCTCCTCGTGGGTGTCTTTGGCGCGATACGCAATCCGCTAGCACATGCCCCCAAGATCACTTGGCCGATGACGGAACAAGACGCACTCGACTTCTTCACGGTGATTTCATTGCTGCATCGCAAACTCGACCAAACGTCTCGCCGATAGGGTTAGGATAGATGCACGGCTGCGCGGTCTGGCGGCGGTCGCGATGCCAACGATGCCGTTGCCTTGGGGATTCGCGATAGGTGGGATCCCGCGACGTTTGCCAACAAAAAAGCTAGGTGACTTTCCAAGCGGCCATTCTTTTTGTTCAGGCGGAATGGCCCCAGGTCACTGAGAGCGACAGAACGGGAAGTCACCTTGGTTCGAGAGAACGTCAAATTCCGACACGACGGGAGGTCTGGTTGCGGGACGGTTTCGACAATGTCTTTCCAATGGTCGCCACGGCAATTCATGTCGGGCAGTACTGGCAAGTCGATAAGACCTGCTTTGCGGAGCGACGACTGGACACCGGGGAACCATGAGCGCACGTACCGCGGAGCCGCGAGCGAGTGTCTTACGTCGAAAAGATCGAACAGGGTCGGATGAAAGTACCTCACGTGCTAAGCTTAATGTCGCACAGACTCTTATTGCTGACGGACACTACGGATCTGCAGTCACTACACTTGCGGGGATAAGCGGGGCCGAGGCAGCGCTCCTGAGCGCCCAGGCTTATGTTCGCCTTCGCCAGTTTCCGAACGCGCTAAGCGCATTACGTCTTGTCGACAATGAGAATCGAGTTCACCGAACTCGGGCGGACATTCTGGCGACATCTATCGAGGACCGGATTCGTGTCGGACAGAGCCTTGCCGGCGCAGATGAGCCGCTACCAAAGTTTCCTCAGGGAGTCAATCCCCGAACTCAAACGGAGTCCGCTTACTATCAGGCCCTATCGTATTGGATAAGGGGCCGGGGGATGGAGGCTATCCCGCTGTTGCGCTCGGTAACAAAGGACGAGAATCCGAATCTTCGTGCTTGGGGGCTCGAGCTAGAGGCATGGATTGAGAAATCACGCGGGGGACTGCCAAAGGCGGCAAGACTGTTTAAGGATGTACTTGACATCCTTGCACATTCAGATGCCAGAGACGAACTTACGCGTGTCAGCTCATTACTGGGTCTGTGCTTTATTGCGGTCGAGACAACGAATGCCACATATTTCAGGCGAATCGTCAACGAATCTCGGACATTAGTTGACACTGCTACGACGGCGCGTCTTCGCGTTGAGGTTTCGTACTACGTCTCCATTATTCACGCCCTCGAAGGCAGCGAAGCCAGCGCGTTCGACGTGCTGCTTCGCGCACGCGGAATATCGCCACTCGACCCCTTCTCCGCCCTCCCCGAGTTAGAGCTCGCCGCATTTCACCGACGGCACGGCGAGGCGTATGCAGCAAAGCTCCATCTCGGGTTTGCTAGAGTTATCCTCGACCGAACGTCGTGGGCCGACGCCGACGTCGAGGCACTCTTGCTGCTGGCGCATTACGTTATTGAGGCGATAGCGCTGCGAGAGACGTCTGCCGCTGGAGCTGCCATGAAGCTGTTGTCAATCGATGGCAGGCGCGACCCGATGCTTGCGATGAACGGCGATCCGGTCGCAGTGGCGATGGCACTCCTCGCGCGGGGCAACTACTACGCCTCGGTTAATAAGATTGACGCAGCTCTTGCGGACTTTCGTCAAGCGCGCACGATCTGGCTCGAACGTGGATATACCTATCGCGCCGCTCTAGCGTCCCTCGCTCTTTTTCGCCTGGGGGAGCAAGGCGCGCTTTCGTCAGCATCATCGCTGACAAAGGCATTCCCTAAGTCGGCCATAGCCAGTCTCGTTCGAGGCGCTCGGGCGGACGCGGTGTCTCCCGTGAACGCGCTAAGCGCAGCAGAGCGTCGCGTACTAGACGGCATATGTGACGGTCTAACGAGTAAGCAGATCGCTGCCCGGTTAAAGAGAAGCCCTGCGACCGTACGAGTTCAAACAGCAAGCATCTTCAAGAAGCTTGGAGTCAATACGCGATCTGCTGCGATCGTCGCGATGGCGAGCTCGAACGCTACGCGAGACTAGCTCCATAGCGCCGAGCTCCCACCGGGTTGTTTGCCGGTTTTGGTTAGGTGCTCGGACCGCCTTGGAAAATACTGGCGACGAGAGTCACGGCCGAGCTTAGAGCGGACACGCCGAAGTTGAGCGCCGCTGAAGCGAGCGCGCTAATAGCTTCCATTTAAAGATGCCTTTCGAGCAGCGTAGTGCATTTGTACTAACTGCGCGCGCTATCTTATCTTCGGCCGCGCTGTCGCGTATACTTAGATCAAATGCTCTAATATCTGGTTAGAAGCGCTGTTTGACGGCGGGACTAGGCACGCGCCGTACGTCGACTCCGACTGAGGGTCGGGTCCAGTAATTCCTTGAGGAGTGGTACGAAAACGCGCTGTCCAACCGGTTCCCAAGAAGAAAAATAGTAGATCATATGATGTACTGCTGGGTATTGTCAAGACCTCGAAGAGCGGGCGGCGGCGCGTGAGCGCCTCTACAGCGAGTTTCAGAAGAGCCGAGGCGCGCGCGACCGATACGCACCGGCTTGGCAGCGGCAGCGGTCCAAAGAGCGCTCGCAGTACGCGGAAATCACGGCCCAGAAGAGAGAGGATCGGGCGCGCCTCGTGCCCCTCGTCGGCGCACAGGCGGCGCGCTCGATCGCGGCGGCAGTGGCCGCCCAGCGGCGTGAGGAACTGCGCGTCACACTCGAAGGCGAACGCGAGGATCTACGTAGCAGCTCTCGCCTCGAGCGCACGGTTTCGTGGCGCGAGTTCGTGACGGAGCGAGCCCTCGCGGGCGACGAGGCGGCCATCTCCGCCCTCCGCGGGCTGCGGTACCAAGAGGGCCGAGAGCGCCGGCGGCCCGAGCGGGACGGATTCGCTGCGCAGGGAGGCTCGACGGAGCCGCGGCCGCGAGCCCTGAATGGCCTCGCGTACAAGGTGCAGAGGTCCGGCGCCGTCACGTTCTATCGCGCCGACGACCCGACGCGAACCGAGCTGCTTCGTGACGAAGGCCGCTTTATCGCAGTGCGGTCCGGCGGCGACGTCGAGATAACAGCGGCACTGCGCCTGGCTGCCGAGAAATGGGGTCGCAGCATTACGATCACAGGTTCGCGCGAATTCAAGGAACGCTCCCTGGCGATCGCGGTCGAGCTCGGAATCGAGGTCCGGAACCGTGAACTCGCGGAGCGTCAGCGGCAATTGCGCCACGAACGCGATGGACGACTGCGTCGTCCAGCACAGCGGCCAGCTGGCCGCGACCGAGATCACGAGTAGAAACCGAAAAATCAACTGCAACCGTGTGCGTGAGCTCGTGATCGTCATCCATCGCTGCCTCGCGAGTGTCTGTTTCGATCTCGGCCAGACGACCGCTGAGGAAATCCCGCTCGGGGGAAAGCCTACTTGGTCAAACGAGCCCGACCACCAGGAAAGACCTCAAACTGTTTGCCGGACCCGACGGGACCGCCACGGGAAAAGTACCCCGTGATCGGTTCCGTGAGGTCGTGACCGGCAGGGTCACTCGCCCACGTCAGTGTTTCGTCGTCGACGACGATCCCGAAGGCCCGAGCCCGGGCCATATCCGAGAAGTGCATCCGGTAAATCATGGCGCGCGTCTACTTCGCTGCGAATCGATCTCCTCACCCTGGCTCGCAGCTTGCCGATAGACGAACGCGGCGCGCCGCCCTGTGGGAGTGGTGTCTATTTGACTGGAGGGCCTGACAGGCGGCGCCACCGGCCGGTGAGGCGAAATGACCGCCCATGGATATGGCTCGAATGATCGCGTTTGTCATCTCGGGCGTGGCCACGATAGCGCTAGGATACCTCGGCGCGGTCATCCCGTCACCAAGTGACCAGGCTGCGTTCGATCAGCATCGTATTTGGGTGATCGCGTTTGGCGCGCTCGCTCTAGTCAGCATCATCGTGCTAGCCGTGGCCGATTTTCTCATCACGAGACGGCATAGGGCCGAAGTGGTGGCTCTTTCGGCGACGGTTTCCGAGTTTATCGAACGGGCCTCACGAGGCGCAGACGCGGGGAAGCCCGCTCCCATTTCCGGGTCTGCTACAACCCTACGGCAACAGGCGTTCAACGTTTTTTCCGCCGTCAACGATCTTGTGCAATCGGCCGGGCCGAAACCATCCGATGACGAGGAATACCGCGTGACAATGGAATACGGCGCGGGATTCGCGGCGTTAGTTCGTGCGATAAGGGTGCGTGCGCAGAACCTGCTGGGCTATACGGACGACGTTAAGGCTTTGATACAGACGTTCCCGATTGGTGTCGACAACATCGCTAAGTTAGCCCGCGCGCTGGAGCGCTTGGCGAATGCGCTCCCGAACGACGCACCAGCGGAGCCCGAGCCGCCTCATTAGGCGGCCTGTCCCGCTTAATGGTCGCGGAGCCTCGCCAAATCGTGCTATGTCCACACGCCGCTAACATCATCGTGCCCGAGATCGGCGATACCGCACCACACTGATCGTTTACGCCGGCTGTGGCACACTGCAAGCTCCACGGTCATCTGCGTTCGCAGCGCAATGTTCCTCCGGCCGTAGCCGCGCCATAATCTGATCGCTGCAGGCCGTCAAATCGTCAACCTCCTCATCCCGGCCGAGCTCAAAAAGCTGGTTTACGACGTTAAGGAAGCTGATAAGATAGAGTGTCATGTTCTGTATTGCGAAGTCGGGGTCAGCTAAACGGCTATCGAATTTGATGCCGATATTCCCGTCCGAGCGATAATCGAAGACGTCTTCCATGCCCGCGGCGGCAACATGGGCGGTCTGGCTCAAGCGGCGGTAGTTGAACGCATATTCGTGTGTAGCCTCGATGTCGCATTGATCCCCGACCATCTCCCGGAAGGTCTTCTCTCGCCGATGATGCCTAGCGTATTGCGGTACGTCCGGGAATCGCCGTGAGACCGTGTCGATCGCCTTCAGGATGGAAACGTAGCGAACGGAGGCCTGATCCCACTGCATTTGTTCAGCGAACTCTTTATCGCGCCACGGAGCGGCTAGTAATTCGAGTCGAGCCTCATCTGGATGTGCGACGTAATACTCGGTCTTCTTTAAGACTTCGTACATCTGGCGCTCCAAGATTCGCGCTTGACGGCCACGATTGTGAACGATCGTAATCAGCGCAGCGTCTGCATTGCCAAGCATCTCCGCCGCAAAGTAGGACACCCACATTTCCTCGAAACGAATCGGAACGCCGCCTTGTTGCTCGATGCGTACGCCCGTAAAAAAGTCTGGGATCAAAGAAGTAGCCCGTTGGTTTAGCGCGACTAATTCCGCGTCCACGCGCGTGTCTAAGGGCGTTGCGCAGCCGGTCATGACACCTCCGAGACTCGCCCTTCGAGTTGGCTCTCGAGCGTAGCGAAGCGCGCCTCAAATTCCTCGTGTATAGCCAAGCCGGCGCCCGAAAGTCGTATCATAAACGCGAGCGCGTCCAATAAAGTGTAGATTAATACCCCCACAGCGTCATCCGGAGACCAGACAGTTCCGGCCAGGTCGATCGTCGGGTTCTCGATTCGATTGTATCTTTCCCGATGCACGTCACGGATGACGGTCTCGTAGCCATGCACGAGGCCCGACGCTTTTCCATAGTATGCGTCGTAGTATGCCGCTGCGTCCGCACCGAACACTGTCTTAAAGAGATCGCCCTTGATATTCTCGCGGGCAATATCGTCTCGCTCTCCGAGGAACGCCTCGGTCTCGACAATGTTCGCGGCGCTACGTTCTAGCCTCCACGTAGGATCAACCCTCATGATCTTGCGGAACCGCTCGGGCATCTGCTTGATCGCTTCGGCAGCCTTGTCTGGCTTGAGGGAGTAGTATCGCAACCTTAGCTGATACTCGAAGACCGAGCGGTTGAGAATTACCGGCGCGCGACGCTCGTCATGGGATAGCAGCAGTAACACCGATCCACTCACGTCCCATATGAGCGGTCCGAGCGTCATTGCCCAAAGTTGCACGACCTTATCGTTCTCCTCCGACGGTCTGAGGAGGGCGTAGACCTCAATCGAGCGCAGCAGCGCCGATCGGACATCCTGCGCAAACTCGTAGAGTTGTCGATTCAAGGCTCCGAATGTAGGTCGTTCGCATGCCGAAGGTTGGCGCTCCATGGGTTCCTCCTCTTCATACCAGCGCCGAAGATTTCAGGGTACCACAGCCGTCAATAGGTGCGTCGGTCGCAACAGGCTCGGCGGCGCGGCCGACTCCGGGTCACAATGCCACAGAACAATATATCGCGGCAGCGTCTTGTTCGAGTTCATCAGGAGACGGGCTCCAGCGTTCTGTGTTGTCACCGCGGCGATTGTCAAATCTACCCCAAAGCCGCTAGTTTCGAGTAGTTTTTCCTAGCATTGCCGCTGAGGGAGCGCACTCGCAAGCCTCCGTCCGGCGCTATTTACCGACGCCGCCGACTTTGTCGCCATTCACGCGCATCTTCGGCTTAGCGTACGGGCGCTGCTGCGCTGGCTATGGCTCCTAGACGATTTCGGCGGCCGCGAAGCTCTTTACGGAGTGCGTGCCGGCGCCCAAAATCTTCGCGCTCCTCCCACCCGTCTGGTGCTGCTGTGACGACGGATGCTAGCCGCAACCGGCCACCGATGCAAGGGACCGGTGAGACCTCTCCGCTTCGCTTCGCCCTTGCATCTCTGTCCGCTTCCGGCTTCTCCGCACCCATCACGCAGCGCCGGCATAGCCGGGAGGAGAAGCAGAAGATGGGATTCACGCTCGACCAAAACACGATTCGCGAGCTTGCGGCGACGATCGCGTCGGAGGTCGTCAAGGCCCTAAGCGAGGCGCAGCTCGTCAACGACACGCGCACGGCGATGGCGAGAATCGATGAGGCCGAGGTGCTGCACGTCGGACCGATTACGGTCGACCTCGGTCGCAGGGAAGCCTCAGCACGCGGCCGCGTGCTGAACGTGAAGCCGCGCGAACTCGACTGCCTGGCGGCACTTGCTCGACACACCGGCCGCGTGCTTAGCCGCCAACAGCTCATCGAGCTCGCGTGGCGCGACGCCGACCTGGACGGCATTAACTCCGAACGGACCGTCGACGTCCATGTGCGCCGGCTGCGCCTCCACCTCGGCGAAGACGCGCACCTCCTACGGACGGTGGCGCGGGCCGGTTATCGCCTCGATCCCGGCTAGGAGCGCCGCGACCGCATCGGGGCCCTCCACGGTGATGGCGGCGCTAAGCGTGAACCCCG